>JACCDK010564414.1_pt1 | contig 22285 bp, 22 predicted proteins | sample 7445871 | NCBI WGS metagenome assembly JACCDK01 (sample SAMN15323436, study PRJNA562643) | freshwater metagenome | isolation source: river surface water | place: USA:Blue River Watershed | collected 2017-08-15
TCGAACCCTCATCCATCAAAGCGACCGCCGCCTCAATTTGCTGAGGACGAACCTTCATTTCTGTGGCGATTTGGTTGTTAATGCGCAAAGCAATTTGCTCAGCGGATTCGAGAGGTAATTCAGTAACGAAAATAGAATTAGTCATAGTATTAGTATCAATTGATTGCAATAGCAATGATGGTTATCAATTGCTAGATAAATAAAAACTCTAAAAAAGGTGAGATCAGCTTAGGAATAAATAACAGAGCAATAAATCAAAAGAGAAATCAAGGAATGAGTGTTAAAACTTCTTCAACACTTGGTGGTTGACCTTTATCACCTAAATTATGGATATTAGGTGACCAATACCCCTCTGTTTTCCAGCGCGGTGAATCGCAATACAACTCAATCGTTGGCCTTCCCAAAATAGCTGATAAATGAGTCAAGCCTGTATCAACGCCGATGGTCATCTTGGCGCCAGCAACTAAACCAAAAGCATCCGCAATCGAAAAGGCGCTCGGCACAATTGCTTTTGAACCCACCAAAGAATAAGTTCCAGAAATTTTCCTGGCAATTTGAGTACTCACTACTTTTTCTTGATCATTGCCCCAAGGCAATATCACTTGGATGTCCTTAGCAACCAATGCTTCCCCCACAGTCACCCAGTGATCATCAGACCAGCGCTTTGATTTACCCGCCGTCGCATGAAAACACATCACATACGGCTTGCTCACATCAAACCCTAGATCAACTCGAGTAGAAGCAAACCCTAATTTGGCAGCATCTACCAAAGACTGAACATATGTAGCAGGGTAAAACTGGGGTGGCGAAATAATCCGATCTGGAACAGGAACATCCAATGCTGATGAAGTCACCCAACGCGAGCGATCCACTGCGTGAGAATAAAACGGCACTTCCACACAATCCGTATAAAACTTACGAGCCCATGGCTCGTAACCAGAAAACTCTGTTTGATTGGCCAAGCCAAAGACAGAAGCAGTCTTGTTTGGGTTGGCCAAATGGGTCACCCACGCTGACTTCAATAAACCCTGGGTTTCTATGATCAAGTCATAGTTAGCAAACACCCCTGACTTAAATTGTTGTTTAAAAGCGATGTATTCCTGAATACTGCGGATGAACTCGCCTCGTTTTAGAGCTTTTTTCCAACGACGAAAGGCCAATGGAATGATGTTGTTGATACCAGTAACAGAATCGCCAGATGGCGTAGTAATGGTCTTGAGTGGCTCTAAAAGCCCCACATAGCCCTCTTCCACCACCCAATCAATTTGAGCTTCTGGATACTTGGCACGCAGATCCCAAACCACGGGTAAATTGTGCAAAACATCTCCCAACGAGGATAATTTAACAATCAAAATCTTCATGGGATCTATTTTCGCTTAAATAGCTAAACATCTAGATTTTTTAAAACTACGCCGTGAAAAGACTAAAATGAAAATATGACATATCAGACCGTCTTAGCCAGCCAATCACCTTGTACAAGTGTGAGTTAATTAAGGGAGCTTAATCATGACTTTAGGAACGCTTTGATATGCTTTTTAATTCCTACGAATTCTTATTTGCATTTCTACCACTTGTTTTCCTTCTTTTTTTTGCACTAGGTAAAAAAAGTCATCAAGTAGCCGCTGCATTTTTAGGATTTGCATCACTTGTTTTTTATGCATGGTTCAGTGTTAAAGCATTACCGATTCTAATTGGCTCAATAGTCATTAATTATCTGTTTGGCTTAAAGATATCAGCAGAAGGAGAGAAGACCTGGCTCACAATCGCCATCATCTTTAACTTAAGCTTATTATCATTTTTTAAATATGCAAACTTCTTTATTGATAATACCAATGCCTTACTGAATTCATCACAAGCAATCACTGCTTTAGACATTGCCTTACCGATTGGCATCTCATTTTTTACATTCACTCAAATTGCATTTTTAGTAGATTGCTACCAAGGCAAAGTAAAAGAAAAAAACTTCATTCATTATCTTTTATTTGTCACCTACTTCCCGCACCTCATTGCTGGACCAGTCCTACATCACGCCCAAATGATGCCGCAGTTTGCCAAAAAGGAAACTTACACCCTTGATCATGAAAAAATTGCATTAGGTATATTGATCTTCACCATAGGACTTGCTAAAAAAATCTTAATTGCCAACCCCATTGGTGAATATGCCGACAGCTTCTTTAATGGCATCAATACATCTTCATCACCCAGCTTTGCCAATGCTTGGTTAGGAACTCTGGCTTACACCTTTCAGATTTATTTCGATTTTTCTGGCTACACCGATATGGCCATCGGTATTTCCCTGTTGTTTAGCATTCATTTACCAATTAACTTCAACGCACCCTATCAATCTACCAACATCATTGAATTTTGGAGAAGATGGCACATATCTCTTTCCAACTTTCTCAGAGACTATCTATACATTCCTTTAGGCGGCAATAAGAAAGGCACCAGCCAACGCTACATCAATTTGATGATTACCATGATCCTTGGTGGTTTTTGGCATGGTGCCAATTGGACATTCGTTTTATGGGGTCTGGCTCATGGACTACTTCTAAGCTGGAATCATTACTGGCGCTCATTGGCAATTAGCCAGAAATTAAATATCAGATTTTTGAAGCCTTTTTTTTGGGCTCTCACATTTATAACTATCTGCTTTACCTGGGTTTTATTTAGAGTTGAAGATATTCATCATTTAAGACCGGTTTACTCCGGCCTGTTGGGCTTGAATGGCTTTGATCATATTAAACTCAGTTGGGGGTTTGCAGAACACTTAAAAGTCTCTCGCCTTTATGAGCTTTTGGCTTTTTCATTCTTAATCATCTATTTGGGTAAACCCAGCCATCTTCTATTAGATCATTTGCGTCACTGGCATCAAAGAACCATATGGTTACCAACTCAACTAAAATTCAATGCAATAGCAGTAATCGGCTTTTTGTTCATGATGTATTGCATCAACATGGTTGGAAATTACAATCCATTCCTTTATTTCCAATTCTGATATGGCTGAAGAAAAGAAGCACCTCACAAAAGCAGTAAAAATATTTATGGTAATTTTTATTATCATTACACCAGCAGTATGGGCGTCCCTGATGCATTTAAACTTCGAGGGAGATTTAACAAGAATTGGGAAAATATCAGACAATCTATTTGCCCCCAAGTATTACACCCTTGACTTATCGCCCCAAAAAAGCGCAGACTTTGAAAAAGCAGAAATTCTAGTTATTGGCGATAGTTTTTCAATCAATTTACAGTGGCAGAAAGAATTACAAAAAAATAAAAGTGCCACTATTGCTACAATAACTTGGGATGATGCAATTAAAGGGTGCGTAACAAATGAGAAATCTGCGTTCTTTTTTAAAGGCTCAACAATAATTCTTCAATCTGTTGAAAGAAACTTTAAAAAGAACTTAACCACACTTACATCATGCCCCAATATAGATCTGGCAACAAAACCAGATTTAATAGTTTATGAGCCTCCGATTAAAGCAAAGAAATTTTTTGATCTAGATGGTCAATTTTTTGTAGGTATCTTAACCATCATTAATAGCAATCTAATAAAGAGCTTTGACTCATTTTACAAAATTTACAACATTTATTCATCGGCTCATATTGTTCAGATAAATGATGGTTGCAACTATTTTTCAAATTCACATTGCAAATATCTACTAACCTATAAAAATGATCTCAAAACCGAGCGATTCGATGCAACTCCAATTGATAAAATGGAGAAGATTAATGCTTTACTACCGAATAAGCGTCTAATTTGGGTCATCGTTCCAAATAAATATTCCACATATGTAGACTCCAAAAATAAAGAATTTTTTGACCTTGTTCACAAAAAAAGACTGGGGCCAGATTTGTTTTCGGATTTTACAAAAAATAAAACTAGTATTGTGGACCTATATCAACCAAATGACACTCACTTATCAGGGACAGGGTTTACTTATTTAGGCAAAAAAATAAAAGCCTTTATTAAAGAATAAATTGGTTATATTCATCTTGATGATCAACTAGATATTTTGGGAAATGGTCTAGATCAAGATTGACTCTCGCATACCTACTATTCTCTTTATGAAAATCAAAGCCTTGATTGATTCGATCACGTATGTACTCAACATCATTGAATCGAGGGATATCAAGCTCTGTGTGGGCTGTTGCCCTTACTTTTGCCACAATATTTTCTAGAGAGAGGATCCATGTAAAGTGCCAGCCTCCCGTTTCTATTATTTGCACATTTTTTTTCTTAAAAAACCACCGCTTTAAAGAACGAAAAATTCCTCTAGATTTAAAGTTTCTGACAGAATTGACATCTTTAAAGAAATTTATCAACTGTCTATAGGTGGTAACTTTTGTGCCGTACCACTTATCAGATCCCCCACCTTCTCCCAGCCATAGATTATTAAAATAGTAGCTTAAATACATTTGCTCAAAATCACCCCTAATAAATTTAGGGGAAAATGTCATTAATTTTGAAGGATTTGGTATTTCATCAATATCAGAAACCATAATCCAATCATCATCTTGAGCATCAAATAAACCATTTATTAGATAATTTCTTTGGGAATTTTCTAAATCCCAAGAAGAGTTCCAACCATCAGGTTTGCTGGTCATTTTTAGATATCTAATTTTTGAAGCATATTTTTTAAATTTATCAGCATCAAATAAAAAACTCTTATCTTTACCGGAATGAGTAAAGTTAGCTTCCACAATGACAAAATAATCAACACAATCCCATAAAGTTTCAAGTCGCAACTTTAAGATCATGTCCTCGTTATAGTATGTAAAACAATCATAAATCTTCATAATATGCCTTAAGACTCCACAGTCACATTTGCTTCTTACATCCAACACGGCTAGACACAAGACTGCATAAACAGTTTGATTGAGTCAAGTACGAATACATCTCAAATTGTTCTTATCCACAATAGCTCAAACGCAACAACTCAATCATATTATGAAACACTTGATCTTCCAATCAAGATTATAAAAAATAAAAATATCAGCTGTGGAGTTGCTTGGAACCAGGGCACACTCTTAAATCAGTCCGAATGGACCATCATCATGAATAATGATGTCGAAGTACAAAATGTACTTTACTGAAAGACTTATTTAATCTGCAATTGCTCTTCAATTAAAAAGTTATAAGCCCTGCGATGATTGAAGGCCAACTAAATTATGATCATCTAAGTTGATTTGATGAATCCTCTCAAAAAATGATAGCGTATATAAGACTAAATAATCAGCAGTTAGTATGTTTATTGGCGCATGCAGATGCATAGTCATAAATTGGTTACTTTGCCGCAAACCGCAAACTCATGCGATATGAGGGCATAATTTTTTCCACTTTCTTAGAAAAAATCAGATTGAATATGCCATCGCCGGCGATGCATGGCTTTACCATTTTGGATTAATCACACAATTCGCAATGAAAAAGAACGGCATCTAAAAAACTAAGACAGCTTGGGAAGATAACTATAAATTATTTAATAAAATTTTCATCTCTAGAAAATGGGATAAACTAACAAATAAATTGAATTTGAGCTATTTAGTCAAAACATTCACGGCACGAATTTTAATAACGAACCTATTAAATGGTTTTAAAAAATGAGCAATCTAATTAAAGATCTTAAAGATAAATACATACCTAAAAAGTGGCGTGGCAAAAAAGCTCTAAAAGAAGGCCACCAGCAGTGGGCTAGACAAAAATGGGCATCTCCAGCTCCTAATTTTGTGAAGTGGGAGGTTTTTTCGAGGTACGCTCAGCCAAATTCAATTTGGGTGGAAACTGGTACTTATAAGGGCGATACCACCAACCACTTAAGAACTATTGCGACAACTGTGTACACCATTGAGCCCAGCGAAGTTTTATTCAGTAATGCGATACAGAGATTTAAAAAATATCAAAATGTCTTGGTTTTGAATGAAATTAGTGAAGCAGCGTTCCCAAAACTACTTCCCACTTTATCTGGCTCAATAAATTTTTGGCTTGATGGTCACTACTCCTCTGGAGTTACACATCTTGGGCCCAACGAAACACCAATAAAACAAGAGTTAGATGAGATCCAAAAAAATATTGGAAATTTCCCTGAAATTACTATATTTATTGATGATGTGAGATGCTTTAGCCCCCACTTAGCAGAATTTAAAAACTATCCAAAATTAAAGTATTTGGTAGATTGGGCGGAGAAAAATTCCCTAATTTGGACAATCGAACATGACATCTTCGTTATGAAATCAAACTAGAAATACATACAGCAGCAAAAAATAAAACTTCAATGATGTTTTGATTTTATAAAAAATACTTCTATCTAATCCAAAAAAATCTTTAAATCCGCTAGGCCAAGAATATAAATCTTGAAGCGTATCCCTCAACACATTTAGATATTCAGCCTCAGCTCCCTCTCTGATCCAAAAAAATCTTTTCCTAAAAATAAACCATGAGTTTTTAACAGCTTCTCCCCAGAGATACCCATTGATTGGTTGAGTCAAAAAATTTTGGTCATAGCAAAAATTTCTAATATTTTTATACGAATAACAGTTACTAATTAACTTGGTTGAAAGTTTTCTAGTGGTTGAGTTCGGATTTTCACGTAAAAAATACTTGCCAGAACTTTTAGAAATTAACTTGCAGTCATTCATAACCATTCTACTTAACAGCTCATCAGCATTGGTATATTTTGAACTAAAGTCTTCGTAGCGGTTGGCATAAATTTCTCTTTTGACAATGCCGTAAAGATGAAAATTCCACCCAATTAAGGTCAGCTGACACCCAACTCGACCAGAAATTGGGAAAGTCAGTCGACTCAAATCAATCAGGATTTTTGAATGCCCAAATTGGTCAACGCTCATCAAATCAATAACGCAAGCATCAGATGAAGTAGCTAAGATTTCTTGATAAGCAAAATTTAGTGCGCCAGGAGAAACCAAATCATCCGCATCGAGAAAAAAAATATAATCTTGAGAAGCGTGATTTAGTGCCTTTTTTCTTGCTAAGGCCGCCCCTAAATTAACATCTCCTTTCAGCAAAATAATATTTGAATATTTTTTTGCTAAAGTTTGTGCCACTTGATAAGAATCATCAGTAGAACAATCATCATAAATAATTATTTCATACGGTGATTTTATTGACTCAGCATTAATAGACTCAATTGCCTCCTCCAGAAGGATACCTGAGTTATAGTTTGGAATAATTACACTAACTGGGATACTCATTATTAGATTGACTTTAGATATTTCTTAAATTTCTTTATTGGCCAGCGCAAGTAAATATTTTTTAAAATTTTTAGATCATCAAAAATATTTGTTAAATATGTTGTTTCAGACTTCTCTAATTCATGATTAGAAAAAACTAAGTACTCTCCACCAGAATGAACAGAATCAGACAAAGGGTAATTTAGTAATTTGAATATATTTAATCTGTAACCATTTCTATAAATCATATTTAAGTAATTCAAATCACCCAAATCAGTAGTGTCATATTCATTTTTGAAGTCCTCCTGAACTCTGTTAACTGTTATTGTGACAGTTTTACTTTTTGCAAATGAGCACATCATAGGACTTCGACTTGCATAGCTCTCTAAAAAACTACCCCCAATATAAAAGGCGCCTTCAACATGATTTGGTATCTTTATTTCAAAATTTTTAAGATTAAAGTCCACCACCCCATAATATTTATTTAGAACATTCTCATTTCTTACAATCTTTGAGACATCAATCACATCATTCAAACTTGGCGATAAAACATTCTTTACATCAGCAATCCTATAAATTGAACCCGAAACTTCCCAAGGAAATATCCAATGAGAATTTCCGGGACCTGTCCAGTTCCAAATTCGATGGTCACTATCTTTGGTGACTTTTTGACTAGGAGGTGGATATATGTTGTCACCAAGCCTAAGGGTAAAAGTAAATGTTTCAGGATGGCTATCCAAATAGGTTATGCAATCTTTCAAATCAAATCTTCTGTAAAACAATAAATCATCGCACCCCCACAAAATATAGTCAGTCTTTGTTGCTGCATCGCTTATTATTCTTGATAAATCAGATTTAAAGTCACTCTCCTCAACCCATTTACACTTATTGAAAAAATTTTTGGTTATTTCATAATCATATGAATCACTATTTTTATATAGGATATAAATATTATCCTCAGGCATAGATCCAAATCTAATTAAACTTTCAATATATGCATGGAGTTGAAGCGGCCGATCCTTCGAAAACACAATGGCAGATAAATTCATAGATCAAATTTTCCTCAATGTATAGATACCGCAACCCTCAACAACACCTAAAGACGAAGCAATTGGGACATTAGCGTGGATGGAACCAAAATCATCAATAAAACTAAACTCCTCCAAAATATACTCAACGCCTATCCAATTTAGAATTTCAGTAGGGTGAAAAATTCTATGCGCATTGAAATGTATTGCGGGAACTCCTATTGGAAAACTGATGTACAACAAACCACCTTTTTTAACAATTTTTCCGAAGGAATCAAACCCCTTCCTAAATCCATTTGGATCAACAGTATCGCCATAACGGCCAAGCCCAAAATGCTCAAGCGCATGCAAACAAGAAACAGAATCAGCAACGCCCTGATCGGAATCATTCAAGGATGTGATATCTACTTGACGGAAAGAAATATTTTTCTCACCGTTATTCGTTAGAGGTCTTATATCCCAAACCTCAATTTGTCGATAGGCAGCGACATGAGCAACAAATCCATCCACTCTAGAACCAATATCAATATGTCTTATTGGATTTGCTCTATATATTTTTTGAGCGACGAGTAGATCTTGATGAAAATAAGCCCCAATATTACTGCCAGCTGATAACTGATCATCGCCCAGTATTGGATAAAAATCAGTTATGATGCCACCCATTTTTTTATAAGCAATTACATCTTTTAAGAATTTTCTGTGTTTTTTCTTAAAAAAAGACTTGGGGCCTTTTTTGAGAAAAAACCAGAATATTGATAAGTTACTTAACGCCCTCTTACTGGAAGTCATCACTATCCTTTGGCTTGGAAATTTTTCACTGACTCAATCACATAGTCAATTCTTGCCTGAGTCATCAAAGGCCATATTGGCAAACTTAACACTTGATCAGATATTTCGTTAACCATATTTTCATTGAATTTTGGGAAATTGGTATCTTTATAAGCCAATTGCTTATGCAAAGGGCATGGATAGTGAATCAATGTTTCAATTTCACATTCCTTTAAATAAAGTTGTAGCGCATCCCTCTTAGTGGAGCGAACAACATATAAATGCCAAACATGGCTCACATCAGGATGAGCACTCGGCAGCATGAGATCAGACGAATGAGGCAATGAACCATTGTATTTATCAGCAATTAACTGTCTATCACTGTTCCAACGATCAAGATAAGGCAATTTTGCTAGTAAAATTGCTGCCTGCAACTCGTCCATTCTGCAATTTAAACCTTGAAATTCATGAGCATATTTTTTTTCAGAACCATAATTACTAAATTTTTTAATTCGCCGCAACCACTCATAGTTGTTTGTAGTTACAGCACCAGCATCACCAAAGGCCCCTAAGTTCTTTCCAGGGTAAAAACTCCAAGCAACCAAGTTTCCACTTTGTCCAATTTTTTTACCCCTATAAACAGCGCCATGCGCTTGAGCAGCATCCTCTATTATTGGTACATTATGCTCTTGAGCAACTTTTGTAATTTCATCAAGGTTAGCAGGGTGGCCATACAAATGAACCACCAGAATTACTTTAGTTTTTTTTGATATTTTTTTTGAAAGGTCAACTGGGCACATATTATAGGTAGTAGGATTAACATCTACAGGGGTTAATTTCCCTCCCAGAGATGTCACTGCTAGCCACGTAGCAATAAAGGTATGAGAAGGGACGAGGACTTCATCCCCAGACTTTAATTCCAGAGTCATTAAAGCTAACCTTAGTGCGTCTAAACCATTACTTAAACCTGCGCAATATTTTGCCCCTACATAACTAGAAAATTTTTCTTCAAACTTTTCCAACATGGGCCCATTGATAAACCAGTTGGAAGAGACAACACTTTCGATAGCCCGATTTATATCAACCTTAATTGCTTCATGAATTGGCTGTAAATTTAAAAATGGTACATGCATCACTGTGCTTTTAATTCTTTAAATAGATTGTATTCGCGGATGTAATCTGCCTCATCATACTTTTCTGAAGCCGCAACAAGACAAACAGATCCTGATGAAAAATTATCAATCGTACGCCATATCATTGGGCACAAATACAACCCTTTATTTGCACTTCTTAAATGTATTACTTTGGCACTTGACCCATCATCAATTGTGACATCAAAGCTTCCTGAAATGGCAATGATAATTTGTTGCAACGCCTTATGAGCATGTCCACCCCTTTGAGCCCCACCTGGGATATCATACAGGTAGTAAACTCTTTTTAAATCAAACGGAGTTAGTCCACCACCCTCAATAAAGGATAAATTTCCTCGAGAATCACTAATTTTCGGGATATCTATTACCTTACAATCAATTACTGAAGTATGCTTCATTTGCAACCTAACATATTTATTATTGATAGATTTTACAACCATTCAAGATAACCATGACCCTGAAAAAGAAACTAATAATTGTCGGTAATGGTGCAACCGCAGATGTCGTTCATGAACTTTTCAAACAAGATTCTGAATATACCCCAATTGCATTTGCTGTTGATAAGCAATATATCTATGAACCTATCAAAGAGAATCTTCCGGTAATAAGCTTTGATGAACTCTTAGAAAAATACCCTCCACAGAATCATCATATTTTCTGCGCCATTTCATTCACTAAATTAAATCGACTCAGAACCCACCTGGCAAAAAAAATGGAAAATCTTGGCTATCCGCTTGCAAGCTATATTAGCTCGAAGTCTACCATATCCATAAGTTCTTCAATTGGGAAACACGCTCTAATATTTGAAGGTAATAACATTCAAGCGCATACAAAAATTGGTGACAATGTCATCTTGTGGAGTGGCAATCATATAGGGCATCACAGCGTTATTGGTAATAATTGTTTTATATCCTCACATGTAGTCATTTCTGGTTTTTGCCACATCGGTGATAACTCATTCCTAGGTGTTAACTCGACTCTTGGCGACAGAGTTAAGATTGGCACTGATAACTGGATAGGACCAGGCGTTCTTCTAACAAACAATACTCAAGATGGCGAAATCTATAGTCTCGAAAAAAGTCTGCCATCTAAAGTTACAACAAAACGATTCTTTAAACTATAGGAAATTGCTATGGAATGGGAAAAACACGGGGTTATCTGGAAACCTGAAGGCAATATTCCGTGGATGAAATCACATGCGACCTGTCCAACTCCACTTTTTATGCCAAATGGCAATTTGAGAATATATCTTCAAACTAGAGATGCCCATAATGTCGGAAGAATACTTTATGTTGACGTTGACGGACACGACTTTAAAAAGGTAATTTCAATATCAAAAAAACCAGTATTAGACATAGGTTCACCTGGTTGCTTTGATGATAATGGAGTCTTTCCCACATCGGTTGTTCGTATCGATGAAAAAACAATCTACCTGTATTACGTAGGATTTGAATTGTGCCACCATGTCAGATATCGATTGTTTACTGGGTTAGCTATCAGCACTGATGGTGGCGAATCATTTACGAGATATTCAAACACTCCGATCCTCGACAGAATTGACGGCGAACGTTACTTTAGGTGCGGTCCATTTGTGAGGAGAAAAAATGATATTTTTCAGATGTGGTACGTCTCTGGTGATAATTGGCAAGTCATCAATGGCAAATCAATGCCCATATATAACCTTAAGTATATTGAATCAAAAGATGGTATTTATTGGCCTGGAAATGGTCGTACGGTATTAGAATTAAACGACAATGAAGAACACGGCTTCGGTCGCCCTTTCATCATTGATAAACATGATAGACAGGATATGTACTATTCCATCAGAAAAATAGATCCTTGCGAATATAGACTTGGATTTGCCACATCAAATGATGGCCTCTCTTGGCAAAGAAAGGATGAAGAACTTAATCTAACCACCTCAACTGATGGTTGGGACTGCATAAGTGTTGAATACTCCACCCGCATAACTGACCTTAATGGACAAGATTGGCTGTTATATAATGGTAATAATTTTGGCGAGACTGGATTCGGATTAGCAAAGGCCATTACATAAATTGATAGGCTTTAAATTTGAACTCTTCTGTGAAACAAAGCATACTTCTATATGGGATGATTTTTGCAAGAAGTCACATAATGGAACATTCATAGTATCAAGAAAGTTTCTTTCATATCATCGCAATAGATTTATTGATAAATCTATTATGATTTATGACAACTCAAATGATTTAGTTGGAATATTTCCTGCAGCAGAGGATCCAACGGATCCAACAAAAGTTATTTCTCACCCAGGAACGACATATGCTGGGTTAATCCACGCTGGCAAGCTAAACGCCATCAAACAGCAAACTCTATTTCCTCAACTAATTGAGCATTACAAAAAACAGGGCTATAAAACAATTATTTATAAGGCCATTCCAAGTATCTTTCACAGAATACCCTCAGAAGACGATATTTATAGCTTATTCAAAATAAAAGCGAAGAATTTTAGAACTGATTTATCTTGTGCTACTCAAATAAAATCCCCATTGGATCTAAGCGAGAGAAGACTACGTAGCCACAAAAAATCAAGAAAATTCGGAGTAATATCACCAAACCCTTCACTACCTAAATTTTGGAAAATTCTTCAAGAAAATTTAGAACAAAAATATGGTGCAAAGCCAACTCACACACTAGAAGAAATTCAAAACCTATCTAAAATGTTTCCCAATGAGATTCAACTAATAACTGCTGAAGTTAACTCAAAAGTTGAAGCTGGCATCTTAATATTCATACAAAATACAACAATTCACTTTCAATACATTGCAAGCTCACAAACTGGGCAACAACATAATCTTTTAGATCTTATAATTAATCACATTGCAGACCAATTTAGCGCACAAAACTTTACTTGGCTAAACTTCGGAATCAGCACAGAAAAAAGTGGATTAATAATTAATACGGGTTTATACCAGTTTAAATATGAATTTGGTGGCGGCGGAATCACTTACAAACAGTATGAAATCAAGCTATGAAAGAACATTTATGAAACCTCTGGCTAGCCTCTTACTGATTACCTACAACCAAAATAAATATGTTTCTGAAGCAATTGATAGCCTTGTTAATCAGACCTATGAAAATTTTGAAATCATCATCTCAGATGACGCTTCAACCGATGGCACACAGGATGTAATCTTAAAACTAGTTGATTTGTATAAAAAATCACATCCAAAAATAAAGATTAAGTACAACTTCAATTTAAATAATCTTGATATTGGCGGAAATATCTCTGAAGGTTTTAAATTTTGCGAAGGTGAATTTATCATCCCCTGTGCTGGAGATGATACTTCAGAGCCAAATCGATGCTCAGAAATTATGGAGACTTGGATTGCTTCTGGCTACGAAGCTCATTATATTTACTCTGACGTGTACGATGTAAATCTTGAGAATGAAATTATTCGATACAGAAGCGCAATGAGTTTTGATGAATTTAATACTATAGAAAAGTGGCTAGAAAAATTTCCTGTCTACATAGGTGCAGGAACATGGTCTAAAAAGTTTTTTAACCTCTTTGGTGATTTGTATGAATCAACAGGTGAAGACCAGATATTATCTTTTAGAGCAATGCTTCTTCAGTCTGGATACCATATAAAGAAACCACTTGTTAAACATCGAATCGGAGGAATTACGGGATTCAGGCCACTAACTTTAGAAGAAAAATTAAAACGCATGCATAAAGACAGTTTGCGCGGCCTAAATGATATTAAAAAATTAATTGATGACTCAAAAAAATTTGACTTAGATTTAATTGTACAGAAAAAGTTACTGGTTAGAAAAAGTACTTACGAACTTTATGTTGACACCCTACTCTCTTACAATAAAAGAAAAATCATACTATCAATTATTACGAAAAAGTATGTTCCCATCGGGAAAAAAATTCGTATATTTATCTATAAAATATTCCCATATTTTTCGTCAATCACAATTTACTTGAAAAAATTAAAGAAAAAAAATAGAAGTCCAATTAAATTCTAAGGATCTATATTATTTTTAATACGCTTAAATCTCCATTCAAAAGCATTTGGCGCTGGTGACCAGCGATATCCCAAATATTTTTTAACTTCTTCTGTTAAGTTTTCATATAACTTCGCTTGATTCAATGCATTAGGAATATCAATTTGTTGAGCAAGAAATGGTCTGCCAATAACATGATTAATGGCGCGCCTAGAATTTTTTCCGACATTTATACCTGCCCTATGAAACAACATGGCATCAAGCAGAATGAAATCACCAGGCTTCGCAAAAATCTGCAGTTCATGCTTTGCAACAAAAGTAGGCGTTGGAAATTTTTCGCAATGATTTGAAGCCGGTAACACGTAAGTGGCTCCATTTACAGAATTAAATTCATCAACACATAATAAAGCATTAACTGCAATTACTTTAGAGGCTACCCAATGCTGATAATTTAAATCTCTATGCCATCTTGCCTGAAAATTATTTTTTTCAGGTTTATTGATAATGCCGTTCTGCATTAATAATAAATATTCACCCCCAAATACTTTTTTACAAAAATTCATTAAATTTGGGTTGGTTGCAACTTCTAAAAATAGAGCATCGTACGAGAGACAACAACGAACTTGGTCTGCATCATTGATAGCCTTTAATTGATCCTCGCCACCCAATTCATCACATTGTTTTTGATAGATTTTTTCAAGAGATTGGCTTAAATTATTTAATACATCACCGGATATCCCACTCTGCATGATGGTGTAGCCATTTATTAAAAGCTCAACAAAAGCTTCATCTAGATAATTTCCGATCTCAAAACTTTCAGTTATACCGTATGTGTTAATCATATTCCCTATTATTTTTCATTTCTTTAAAATATTTAATAGTTCTCACCAAACCTTCATTTAAATTTACTTTCGGCAACCAATGTAATTTATCATTTGCCAATGTTATATCAGGTTGCCGTTGCTTGGGATCATCTTGTGGCAATGGCAAATACACCAACTGACTTCTTGATTGAGTCAATGCAATCACCTGTTTTGCTAATTCCAACATCGTAAATTCACCGGGATTACCAATATTCACTGGGCCAGTAAAACCTGAGGGACTATTCATCATACGAATCATCCCATCAATTAAATCATCCACATAGCAAAAACTTCTAGTTTGTTGACCGTCGCCATAAATCGTAATATCTTTGCCTTGCAGTGCTTGAATAATGAAGTTAGAGACAACGCGACCATCATTCGGATCCATCCTAGGGCCATAAGTATTAAAAATACGAACAACCTTTATTTCCACGTTATGCTGACGCCAGTAGTCAAAGAATAAGGTTTCTGCACAACGCTTTCCCTCATCGTAACAGCTACGTACACCTATCGGGTTGACGCGCCCCCAATAATTCTCTGTTTGCGGATGCATCTCTGGATCGCCATAGACCTCACTCGTTGAAGCCTGAAGAATTTTTGCATTCAAGCGCTTGGCCAAACCTAACATATTAATGGCGCCATGCACACTAGTTTTAGTTGTTTGCACTGGATCAAATTGATAATGAGGTGGAGATGCTGGGCAAGCCAAGTTATAAATCTCATCAACCTCAACATATAGCGGGAATGTCACATCATGACGCATTAACTCAAAGTGAGGGTGAGCTAATAAGTGCTTCACATTATTTTTACTGCCTGTATAGAAATTATCTACACATAAAACATCATGACCATCATTCAGTAAACGTTCACATAAATGAGAGCCTAAAAACCCTGCGCCACCCGTTACCAATATTTTTTTCATGATTTAATTTTTGTCAATTGATTAGTTACTCGACCAATACCATAATATTCAAAACCTAAGGTATGCATATCTTTTGGCTCATAAAGATTACGCCCATCAAAAATAACAGGCTCCATTAACTCTTTCATTAACAATGAAAAATCTGGCGATCTAAATGCTTTCCACTCCGTTACTATTAGCAAAGCATCGGCCTTTTTTAATACTGACTCCATTGTCTCACCGCAACTCACCTGCTTAAGACCTTCTGGATTATTTTTAAAATCTAACTCGAGACAATGTTGCGCTTCCTTGATTGCTACAGGATCATAAGCCTGAATGCGAGCCCCGCGCCTAACCAACTCTTGTATGATGACTCGACTTGGTGCTTCACGCATATCATCGGTATTTGGTTTAAATGCCAAACCCCACATAGCGAATGTCTTACCAGTTAAATCTTCTCCATAATGCTTAACGATTTTATTTACTAATTTACTTTTTTGTAGTTCATTTGCCACTTCAACAGACTGAAGAATTTTTAGATCTTGCTGATATTCTTGTCCAGTCTTAATTAATGCTTGCACATCTTTAGGAAAACATGATCCCCCATACCCAGTTCCTGCATACAAGAATCCATAACCAATCCGACTATCAGAGCCGATACCCTGACGAACATGCTCAATATCAGCACCAACTTTTTCAGCCAAATTAGCCAATTCATTCATGAAAGAAATACGGGTAGCTAACATGGCATTAGCAGCATACTTTGTTAGCTCAGCACTTCTGACATCCATATAAAAAGTGCGCTCATGATGGCGATTAAATGGAGTATAAAGTTTTCGCATCAACTCTCTTGCTCGTTGCCCCGACTCATCATCATAAGTTCCTACCACGATGCGATCTGGCCGCATAAAATCCTCAACAGCCGCGCCCTCTTTTAAAAACTCAGGATTAGACACCACGGAATAATTCACTTGACGTTGAGCTTTCACGAGCTCATTTGCAATGACTGCTGTCACCTTATCTGCCGTTCCAACAGGCACCGTTGACTTATCAACCACCACTTTAAAATTAGTCATATAGCGGCCAATATTGCGCGCAGCTGATAATACGTATTGTAAGTCTGCTGAACCATCTTCATCTGGTGGAGTGCCCACGGCAATATATTGAATATCGCCATGAGCCACTGCTGCTTCAACATCACTCGAAAATTTTATCCGACCAGCAGCCCGGTTACGGGCAATCATCTCTTCTAGACCTGGCTCATAAATAGGCACACCACCACTATTTAATAAATTAATTTTCTTTTGATCCACATCTAAACAAAATACTTGATTACCTAGTTCAGAGAGGCAAGCACCAGTCACTAGCCCCACATAACCTGAACCAATTACTGTTATTTTCATTTGAATCTTTCTTTTTACTTTAATTTAAGCGCGGTAAGACAGTCACAGCATCATTAATAATCGCTAAAATTTGGTATTTTTTTAGTAATAAGAGCAGTAAATTTTAGTCGCCAATATCACCTTGAGTGAAGAGGTGACGGACATCATGTTTCAAAGATTTCAGTATCTCCAAATTACCGGTATAAGTAAATTTATCTACGTTGACAATGCCTTCAGCTGTTAAATTGGTTAACCAATCCAAAATAAATTTACCGCCAATAAAGCCTGTGTCCATTGTAACTACAATCATTATCCTTACGAAAAAAATTATTGAATACTTGAGTCGATTTTCGCACATTCATATTTCTTAAATGCTCGCACCCTAAGCAAAAAAATGTATAGTAAAAACCCTTAGTAACAGCAAGCTGTAAATCATTAAAAACCTCACGACACCAAAAAAATTCAGAATTAGACTAAAAATTGAATTTCACTAAATTTTCATTCATATGCCCACATCATTTAAATTTAAATTATTTAGTGAGATAATTTAAAAATGAACAAAAATAGATATTCGCTTACATTTGCTTGTTATAACTCAGTTAAATACACCAAGCTTTGTATTGAAAGCATGATTAAATGTGGCACTCCTTTAGATCGATTAGTTGTAGTTGATAATGGCTCAACAGATGAGACAAGACAGTACCTAGAAACACTGCCCATAGGCAATAGAATTTGGAATAATGCTAATTTAGGTTGCGGAGTCGCGTGGAATCAAGGAGCTTTAGCGCTCCAATCAGAATGGACAATTATCATGAATAATGATGTTATTGTTTCTCCACAATGGATTGAAAAACTTATATCCGCAGCAGAATGTAAAAATCTTAAGGTAATTTCACCCGCAATGATTGAAGGTTCTTTAGATTATGATTTTGACTCACTTGAAAAATCATCATCTAATCTAATGAAAAATGTTTATCGAACTGGGGCAATACATGCAGTGTGTCTAGCTATCCATGAATCAGTTTGGCTTGACATTGGCTATTTCCAACCCACGCCAAAATTACTAGGCTATGAAGATAGCATTTTTTTTAATGAATTAGTTAAATCAAAAATTAATACTGCAATTACTGGCGCATCTTGGTTACATCATTTTGGCTCAATCACTCAAACCGCAATAAAATTAGAGAGGGGATTAAGTGAGAACTCCAATCTTGGAAACAGATACAACTATAAACTTCTTCATCAAAGTTGGATAGAAAGAAAATTAACGAAGTTTGATAGAAATCAAAGGAGAAAGAAAGCACTCAAAGAAGAATTGAGATTATATGAAATGTCAATTCATGGACTAAGAAAACCTTGGGGATTTCATTGGCTATAGAAAGCAAAAAAAGTACTTTTGACAAAGTGTATGTGATTAGCGTTAGATCTTTCACGGATAGAATTTCTCATGTAACTAATCAATTATCAAAACATAAGATTGAATTTGAATTTATATTTGATACTGACGCGAATACGCAATCACATAACCTCATACTTCCATTGAAATTTAGAGAAGATGAACTATCATATGCTCATAGAGATCTAATACTAAAACATATACAAGCTTGGAAAAACTGTATAAAAAATAAATATAAATCAGTTTTAATTCTTGAAGATGATGTAATTCTAAGAGACGATTTTGGAATACAAATAGAAAAAGTATATAGAAAAATAAATTTTTTAACTGAAGGATATTTGATATTTTTAAGCGGAAGAGATACGAGAGTTTCAAAAGAATTTTTAATGTCAAATGACATTTTATTTAAAAATAAAATTCCAACGGCGGATGGATACATTACTGACTTTAATGCCTGTCAAAAAAGATTAAATTGGTTAAAAGACCATCTTATTTCAAAGCCTGCAGACCACCTAATCAACCAGATCGACAATGACTGTAATATTTCGCAATATTGGTCAAGGAAATATCTAATTGAGCAAGGTAGCGTTTATGGATTATTTTCCAGCACTCTAGACGCCAATAGAATGAAAAAACCTCTATTCGTCAATTTTTTAAGATATTACTTAAAAATTCTAATGCGAAGAACTATTCCGCTTATGATTCTTAAGCTAACCTTTTATAAAATCAAATGAAAAGTCTTAACACAGGCTTTAAAATTAAAGTTGGCCAATATTTAGTCCTGGCAAGCCTAATCGGAGTAATGCTTTCACCTTCAATGGCTAATGTATTTATAGGATTTACTTTATTTTGGACCTTAGCTTTTAAAGATTTAAGGCATACAGCTAAAAATATTTTATTGACAAAAATTGGTTTAGCATTTTTATTTTTTTTGACAATAATCCTTTCTGCGCCAATTTATGCAATTGCTTCAGAGTTAACAACTATGTCTAGCATTTGGGGGTGGAGAAAAATATTAATGTTTCCACTGGCTGCTATTTACTTTTTTGATCAACCAGATGGCCGATCATTCGTAATAAAAGTTTTTTTTATTGCTTGCGTTATATTTGCGACTATTTCATTCCTAAATTTATTTTTTTACCATGGCAATGGTATTTTCATCAGAAACTATGTAATGCAAGGATTAATGTTTTCAATTGGTACGGTGATATGTTTAAGTAAATTGATTGATTCAAAAATATCTCTACATAAATATTTCTACTTACTTATAGGATTAGCTTTCGTTTTGAATATTGCAGTTATTTCGGTGGGACGAAGTGGATATGTCGCACTTATAGTGATGTTATTTTTTTTCTTGTTGATGTTACCAAATATTAATTCACGAAAAAAATTATTGTTTATTGGTATCTTTACCACAATTATTTGCACTGTATTAATCCTTACTCCGCAATCAAGAGATCGAATTAAACTCGCTTACACGGAAGCTTTATCGGGAAGCAATCAAGCTGAACATACATCAGTTGGCCTCAGAATAACATTTTGGAAAAACTCATTTGAAATGACAAAAGAAAGTTCCTTGTTTGGCGTTGGAACAGGGGGATTTTATGATGCTTACAAGAAGCAAGTTAAAGATAAGCAAGGATTTGAAGGGGTATTGACAAACGATCCTCACAACCAATATTTGAAAATATTAATAGAGCAGGGCATTCTAGGTATTACGTCTTTTTTATTATTATTAACTCTATTTTTTTTGAAAAAAAATAATAGCGATCCTAATCATATTATTGGCAAATCAACCTTAATAGCGTGGTGCATAACAAGCCTTGCAAATTCTCACTTTTCAACTTTTAATGAGGGCCAATTTATTTGGATATGGCTTGGAATTTTCCTAACTTCAAATCTTACTGTTAGGCAACGGTAAGTTCTTTACTCCTTACCCCTATTAATTTATTTTCTTTAGAGAAATTGATATTGTCATCAATCATAAGTGCCATTTTCTTGGGAATAGATTCTCTTGATAAAGACCACAATCGAGTGCCACAATCGAATAGCAGAACCACCGCAAAGAATAACTGGTTTAATCGTATGCAGTTTAGATTTCATAGACTGAGAATTTGCTTCTTGATTGGTTTATGAGCTTTATATGAAAAGTGCAAAATGAAGCCTTATTTACTTGATTAAATAAAGCTTAAAATATTGGTGCATCACCCCAATTTAAGCCTGCAGCATCCTTGGAACTCAAAATAGGCTCCACGCCAATGTTAGGCCACTGAATATTTAAAGTTGGATCATTCCAAACAATGCACTTTTCACTGGCTGCATGCCAGTAGTCACTCGTTTTATAAAGAACCTCAGTCGTCTCTGACAAGACCAAAAATCCGTGGGCAAATCCAGGAGGTACCCATAGCTGCTTTTTGTTTTCAGCTGATAACTCAACGCCCACCCATTTACCGAAAGTGCTGGATGACTCACGAAGATCTACAGTCACATCAAATACGGCTCCATGGCAAACTCTCACGAGCTTGCCCTGTGTATGCTCCATTTGATAATGAAGACCACGCAACACACCTTTTTTAGAAAATGAATGATTATCTTGAACAAAGGTAATTTTTTGACCTACTGCTTCTGACAAGTCTTTTTCATTAAAAGATTCAAAAAACCAGCCACGATCATCACCAAACACTTTAGGCTCAATGACTAATACATCTTGTATGGCTGTTGGTGTTACGGTAATGGGCATGTAATCTTTTAGGGGTTATGAATTACTTATTTTACAACTTGATTTATTAACAAGACATTGAATACAAGCTCAACTTTAAAAAAAATTTTCTGTGAGCATTTTCTCTAAATACTTACCATATGCATTTTTCTTTAGCAGCGAAGCTAACTTAAGAACATGCTCAGCATTGATCCAACCTTGACGGTAAGCAATTTCTTCAGGACAGGCCACCATTAAGCCTTGACGCTTTTGCAGTGTTGCAATAAAACCCGCTGCATCCAATAAAGAATCATGTGTTCCTGTATCTAGCCATGCATAACCTCGGCCCATAATCTCGACCTGCAATTGATTCATATGAAGATAAGCCTCATTCACAGCAGTAATTTCTAACTCCCCACGGGCACTCGGCTTGATAGATTTAGCGATATCACAAACCTGCTGATCATAAAAATACAAACCAGTGACAGCATAATTACTCTTTGGCTTTAAAGGCTTCTCTTCAATTGATAAAGCTTTAAAAGAATTATCAAATTCAACAACACCATAACGCTCCGGATCATTCACATGATAAGCAAATACGGTGGCCCCTGATGTGTGCTGATTGGCGGCATGAAGTTGGTTGACCAACTCATGGCCATAGAAAATATTGTCGCCTAGTACCAAAGCTGATGGATTGTTACCAACAAACTCTTTACCGATGATAAATGCTTGAGCCAAACCATCGGGTGATGGCTGAACAGCGTATTGAATATTCAGACCCCACTGAGAACCATCGCCCAATAATTCATTAAAACGTGGTGTATCTTGTGGTGTAGAAATCAACAAAATGTCTTTGATGCCAGCCAGCATCAAAGTGGTCAATGGGTAATACACCATGGGCTTATCGTACACAGGCA
>JACCDK010819715.1_pt1 | contig 22283 bp, 23 predicted proteins | sample 7445871 | NCBI WGS metagenome assembly JACCDK01 (sample SAMN15323436, study PRJNA562643) | freshwater metagenome | isolation source: river surface water | place: USA:Blue River Watershed | collected 2017-08-15
ATCAGGAGAATTTCATGGGTTCCTTTTCCATCTGGCACTGGCTGATCGTGCTGCTGATCGTGGTCATGGTCTTCGGCACCAAGAAGCTCAAGAACATCGGCTCCGACCTGGGCGGTGCCGTCAAGGGCTTCAAGGACGGCATGAAGGAGGGCGGTACGGCCGAGGACAAGCCGGCCACGCAGGTCACCGGTCAGGCCGCGCCTGCCGAGAAGACCACCATCGACGTCGAAGCCACGACCAAGTCCTGAGCCGCTGAGGCTGTTGCGTGCTTCACCTTGGCCTGTCCAAGATGGCGCTGATCGGCGCAGTGGCGCTGATCGTCATCGGTCCTGAAAAACTTCCGCGCGTGGCCCGCACGGTGGGCACACTGCTGGGCAAGGCCCAGCGCTATGTGGCCGACGTCAAGGCCGAGGTCAACCGATCGATGGACCTCGAAGAGCTCAAGAAGATGAAGGACACGGTCGAGACCGCCGCGCGCGATGTCGAGCAGTCGGTGCAGACCTCTGCCTCCGATTTCGAAAAGGACTGGGCAGACACCACCGCCAGCCTCGACAACGAGACCACTCCCCCCCGGTCGACTCTGGAAACGCCCGTGCCCGAATACAAGCATCCGGGCAAGAACTGGCGCCTCAAGCGCGGCGCCGTTCCCCAGTGGTACAAGGCCCGGGCGGGTGTGCGCACCAAGGCCCTGTCGGGTGCGGCCCGTGTGGCCCGCTACCGCCCCAAAAGCCTGAACTGAACCTCCGGTCATCGCGCAAGCGATGGTCTTTGCATTGGCCGCCATGTCCGACCCCCAGAACAAGCCCGAAGACGAACTCGCCGGCACCGAGCAGCCCTTTGTCGCGCACCTCATCGAATTGCGCGACCGCCTGCTGCGCGCGGTGATTGCCGTGGCCGTGGTCGCGGTGGCCCTGGCCCTCTACCCGGGCCCCGGCCCGTTGTACGACATCCTGGCCGCGCCCCTGGTGGCGCACCTGCCCAAGGGGGCCACCCTGATTGCCACCTCGGTGATTTCGCCGTTCATGGTGCCGCTCAAGATTCTGCTGATGGCGGCCTTCCTGATGGCCTTGCCGGTGGTGCTCTACCAAGTCTGGGCCTTTGTGGCGCCCGGTCTGTATTCCCACGAGAAAAAGCTGGTGCTGCCGCTGGTGGTGTCGAGCACGGTGCTGTTTTTCATCGGGGTGGCGTTCTGCTACTTCTTCGTGTTCGGCCAGGTGTTTGCCTTCATCCAGAGCTTTGCACCCAAGAGCATCACGGCTGCACCGGACATCGAGGCCTACCTCAGCTTTGTGCTGACCATGTTCCTGGCCTTCGGTCTGGCCTTTGAGGTGCCGGTGGCGGTGGTCGTGCTGGCACGCATGGGCGTGGTCAGTGTGGACAAGCTCAAGGCTTTCCGGGGCTACTTCGTGGTCCTGGCCTTCGTGATCGCTGCCGTGGTCACACCCCCCGATGTGGTCTCCCAGCTGGCACTGGCCATTCCAATGTGCCTGCTCTACGAGCTGGGCATCTGGGCCGCGCAGATCTTCATCAAGCACACGCAGGCGCCCGAAGAAAGCCCGTCGGCCTGAGTCTGCGGTGTTCAGCGCCGCTGCTGCGGCGTGGATGGCCTCTGGCCAGGGGTCACGGTCACTTCGCTCAAGCCCTGGCCTCGCCACAGCTGCAAGCTGGCCGGTTTGCCCGGTTCCAGACCCGCCACGCGGGTCAGCAGTTCCGACACATTGCCCACCGGGTGCTGATCGACCCGGGTGATCACATCGCCCGGGCGTATGCCGGCTTTGGCGGCCGGACCGTTTTGCAGCACACCGGTGATCACCACCCCCTGCAAGGTTTGGCCGTTCGCATCGGGGAGCTTGAAACTGGCTGCCAGTTCGGGGCTGATGTCCTGGGGTTCGACGCCGATCCAGCCGCGCGTGACGCGGCCCTTGCTGAGCAGCTCGCGCATGACCTGCTGGGCGGTGGACACAGGAATGGCAAAGCCGATGCCCATGTTGCCGCCCGAGCGCGAGTAGATGGCGGTGTTGATGCCCATGAGGTGCCCGTTGACGTCCACCAGCGCGCCGCCCGAATTGCCCGGGTTGATGGCCGCGTCGGTCTGGATGAAGTTCTCGAAGGTGTTGATGCCCAGCTGGCTGCGTCCCAGCGCACTGACGATGCCGGAGGTGACGGTTTGCCCGACGCCAAAGGGGTTGCCGATGGCCAGCACGATGTCGCCCACCTGCAGCTGCTCGGACTGCCCCAGCACGATGGCCGGCAGCTTGTCGAGGCCGATCTTGAGCAGGGCCAGGTCGGTGTCCGGGTCGGTGCCGATCACCTTGGCGGCTGCGCGGCGGCCATCGGCCAGCACGACCTCGATGTCATCGGCCTCCTCGATGACGTGGTTGTTGGTCAGGATGTGGCCTTCGGGGCTGACGATCACGCCGCTGCCCAGTCCGGCGGGCGCATCGTCCTCCTGCTCCCCGTAGAAGAAGCGGAACCAGGGGTCTTTGGCGTGCGGGTTTTTGCCGCGGCGTTGGCTGGTGTTGATGCTGACCACCGCAGGCGATGCAGTCTGCGCCGCCGCGCTCAGGCTGCCCGCCGGCCGGTGCGTGCTGTCGGTGCCCGCCTGCAGCAGGGTCACGCCCCCGTTGGCTCCGCTGCCATGCAGCCACTGCGGCTTGAGGGTGGCCACAATGAACCAAGCGGCCAGCAGCACGGTGACGGTTTGCGAAAAGAAAAGCCAGTAACGTCGCATGTCGGCATTGTCGGCGAACTTGGCTGCGCTTGAGACAAAATGCCTTTTCCAACCGCGAGTGAACCGATGACCGACCACCGAACCCTGCTGCAGGCCTGTGACGGCCTGCTCCAGCCCGAGCGCTTCAAGGACTACGGACCCAACGGCCTGCAGGTCGAGGGTGCGCGTCCGATCCGCAAGATCGTTTCTGGCGTGACCGCCAGCCGCGCCTTCATTGAAGCGGCGATCGCCGCCGGTGCCGATGCGCTGTTTGTGCACCATGGCCTGTTCTGGCGAGGACAGGATGGCCGCGTGACCGGCTGGATGCGTGAACGCCTGCGTCTGCTGCTCACCCACGACCTGCACCTGCTCGCTTACCACCTGCCCCTCGATGCTCACCCGGAGCTGGGCAACAACGCCCAACTTGGCCGTGTGCTGGGCGTGCAGTGGGATGCCCGCTTCGGCGAGCAGGACCTGGGCTTTTCCGGCGCGGCCGACTGGTCCGATGCGCAGGCGCTGGCCGCGCATGCGCAGCAGGTGCTCGGTCGCGCCGTCACCTGTGTGGGCGGCACACGCCCGATACGGCGTCTGGCCTGGTGCACGGGCGGGGCGCAGGGCTACTTTGAATCGGCCCTTGCGGCCGGTGCCGATGCGTTCATCACCGGCGAGATTTCCGAGCCGCAGGCGCATCTGGCCCGCGAGACGGGTGTGGCCTTTCTGGCTTGCGGGCACCATGCCACCGAGCGCTACGGTGCGCCTGCGGTGGCGGCCCATGTGGCGCTGCAGCTGGGTTTGCAGCACGAGTTCATCGAGATCGATAACCCGGCATGAAGCGCAGCACGACACGCCCCATCGCGATCACACCCGGTGACCCTTGCGGCATCGGACCGGAGACCATCGCGCGCGCCTGGCGCGAGCATGCGCAGCTCACACGCGGCTGTTTTGTCGCGGGCGATGTGGGCGTGATGCGCCGCGCCCTGGCCTTGCTGGGCGAGGCGGTGCCTTGGCCGGTGCTCGAGATCGACGCCCCTGATGAAGCACTGGAGGTGCCTGTGGGCTGTCTGCCGGTGCTGCAGGTGGTGGAGCCTGCGCCTGAATTGCCCTGGGGCAGGGTGGATGCCCGTGCCGGGCGGCTGGCCGGTGAATGTGTGCTCTGGGCCACCCGAGCCGCCTTGCGGGGCGAGGTGGCGGCCATCGTGACAGCGCCGCTGCACAAGGAGGCCCTGCATGCCGCAGGCGCACCCTGGGACCAGTACCCCGGCCACACCGAGCTGCTGCAGGCCGAGAGCGCGCGCCACGCCGGTGTACCCCTGGCACAGATGCCGGTGCGCATGATGCTGGCCAACGACGAGCTGCGCACGGTGCTGGTGAGCATCCACGTGTCATTGCGCGACGCGCTCGATGCCATCACAGCCGATCAGGTGATGCTGACGCTGCAGATCACCCACGATGCGCTGCTGCGCCTGCTCGGGCGCGCGCCCCGCATTGCGGTGGCAGGGGTGAATCCGCATGCGGGCGAGGGCGGGCTGTTTGGCCGTGAGGAAATCGAGGTGCTGCAACCGGTGATTGCACAGGCGAAGGCGAAGGGTATGCAGGTGCATGGCCCCTTCGCACCAGATACGGTGTTCATGCGTGCGCGCCATGCGCCGGGTCATCCCGGGGAGTTCGATGTGGTGGTGGCGATGTACCACGACCAGGGCCTGATCCCGGTCAAGTACCTGGGGGTGGAGCAGGGCGTGAACGTCACGCTGGGCCTGCCCCTGATCCGCACCAGCCCGGACCACGGTACAGCTTTCGACCTGGCCGGGCAGGGTCGGGCCGACGCCAGCAGTCTGGTGCAGGCCCTGCGAATGGCCCGCCGGTTGACGGGCCTGCCGGCCTGATCAGCCCCGGGTTTTGAGGCTGTCGCGGATTTCGCGCAGCAGGACGATGTCTTCCGGCGTCGGTGCAGGCGCTGCGGGGGCAGCAGGTTCGGCTTGATTGCGGGCCATCAGGCGGTTCATCTGCCGCACCATCACAAAAATGATGAAGGCCAGGATCAGAAAGTTGAGCGCCACGGTGATGAAGTTGCCGTAGGCAAAGACGGCGCCAAGTTTGCGGGCTTCCGCCAGTGGCAGGCCAGCCGACTGACCCGCCAGCGCGACGTAGTAGCTCGAAAAATCCAGCCCTCCAAAGGCCTTGCTGACCAGTGGCATGACCAGGTCGCCGACCACCGAATCCACGATCTTGCCGAAGGCCCCGCCGATGATGACACCCACGGCCAGATCGACCACGTTGCCTTTCATAGCAAAAGTCTTGAATTCCCCGATGAAAGACATGCTTACCTCTTCATGAAAATGTTGTGGAGAGGTGAATATTGCCAGAGCACAGAGCATCGCAGCGTCAGGCTGTGTAAGAAGTCTGTCTCTTTGACTCCGCTACAATCCCGGGTTGACCCCGATTCAGACCCTCAGAGGATTTCCATGAGTGATACCCCAGTCGACAGCAGCAAGCGCACCTGGCTTGTTGCTACTGGCGCTGCCGGCGCCGTCGGTGCGGTGGCTGTGGCCACGCCGTTTGTCAGCACCTTCCAGCCCTCCGAAAAGGCCAAGGCAGCGGGTGCTGCCGTCGAGGTGGACATTTCCGCGCTCAAGCCGGGCGAAAAAGTCACCGTCGAGTGGCGTGGCAAACCCGTCTGGATCATGAAGCGCACGCCCGAGCAGCTTGAAACGCTCAAGAAAACCGAAGACCAGGTCGCCGATCCCAATTCCGACCGCAAGGCTTACCCGACTCCCGAATACGCCAAGAACCAGCACCGCTCCATCAAGCCCGAAGTGCTGGTCGCTGTGGGCATTTGCTCGCACTTGGGCTGTTCGCCTTCCGACAAGTTCCAGACCGGTGCCCAGCCTTCGCTGCCCGATGACTGGCAAGGCGGTTTCCTTTGCCCCTGCCATGGCTCCACCTTCGACATTGCCGGCCGCGTGTTCAAGAACAAGCCGGCTCCGGACAACCTGGAAGTGCCCCCTCACATGTACCTGTCTGACACCAAGATCCTGGTGGGCGAAGACAAGAAGGCCTGACGGAGAGCAACATGGCTGAATTCAAGGAAATTTCCCCCAACGCATCGGCGGGTGCCAAGCTGACCAACTGGTTTGAAAACCGCTTCCCGACCGCGTTCGATGCCTACCGCGTCCACATGGCCGAGTACTACGCGCCGAAGAACTTCAACATGTGGTACATCTTCGGTTCGCTGTCCCTGCTGGTGCTGGTGATCCAGATCGTGACCGGCATCTTCCTGGTCATGCACTACAAGCCCGATGCCAATCTGGCGTTCGCCTCGGTCGAATACATCATGCGCGATGTGCCCTGGGGCTGGCTGATCCGTTACATGCACTCCACGGGTGCTTCCGCGTTCTTCGTCGTGGTGTACCTGCACATGTTCCGCGGCCTGATGTACGGCAGCTACCGCAAGCCGCGCGAACTGGTCTGGATCTTCGGCTGCGCCATCTTCCTGGTGCTGATGGCCGAGGCCTTCATGGGTTACCTGTTGCCCTGGGGCCAGATGTCCTACTGGGGCGCTCAGGTGATCGTGAACCTGTTCTCGGCCATCCCCGTGATCGGTCCGGACCTGGCGCTGCTGATCCGTGGCGACTTCGTGGTCGGTGACGCCACGCTCAACCGCTTCTTCAGCTTTCACGTGATTGCTGTGCCTCTGGTCCTGCTGGGTCTGGTGGTGGCGCACCTGCTGGCGCTGCACGACGTCGGCTCCAACAACCCCGATGGCGTTGAAATCAAGGGCCCTAACGCCCCCAAGGACGCCAACGGCAAGCCCCTGGACGGCATCCCCTTCCACCCCTACTACACGGTGCATGACATTTTTGCCGTCAGCATCTTCTTGCTGGCCTTCTCGGCGATCGTGTTTTTTGCGCCTGAGTTCGGTGGTTACTTCCTCGAATACAACAACTTCATCCCGGCCGACCCGCTCAAGACACCGCCGCACATCGCCCCGGTCTGGTACTTCACGCCCTTCTATTCGATGCTGCGCGCCATCACCACCGAGATGATGTATGTGCTGATCGCCTGCGTGGTCATCGGTGCGGTACTGGCAGTTGCCAAGGCCAAATTGCCTTCCATCCTCAAAGGTGGCGTGATTGGCGCAGCCGTCGTCATTTGTGCGCTCATGCTGGCCATCGACGCCAAGTTCTGGGGCGTGGTGGTCATGGGCGGTGCCGTCATCATCCTGTTCTTCCTGCCCTGGCTCGACTACAGCCCGGTCAAGTCGATCCGCTACCGTCCCGATTGGCACAAGTACCTGTACGGCGTGTTCGTGATCAACTTCCTGATCCTGGGTTATCTGGGTGTGCAGCCGCCTTCTCCGATTGGCGAGCGGGTCTCCCAGGTGGGTACCCTGTTCTACTTTGGCTTCTTCCTGTTGATGCCCTGGTGGAGCAAGCTGGGTGAGCCCAAGCCTGTCCCTGAGCGCGTGACCTTCCAGCCGCATTGAGATCCCGGAGCGACAACCACATGAAAAACCTCAAGAACATTGCGCTGGGCTGGCTGATGGCCCTCGGTCTGGTGGCGGGTGCTCATGCCGCCGGCGGTGGCATCGCCCTGGACAAGGCCCCGGTCAAGACCACCGACCTGGCGTCCCTGCAAAACGGCGCCAAGCTGTTTGTCAACTACTGTCTGAACTGTCACTCGGCTGCCTTCATGCGTTTCAACCGCCTGAAAGACATCGGCCTGACCGACCAGCAGATCAAGGACAACCTGCTCTTCACCAGCGACAAGGTCGGCGAGACCATGAAGGCTGCGATCGATCCGAAGCAGGCCAAGGAATGGTTCGGCGCCAACCCGCCCGACCTGACCGTGATCGCCCGTGCCAAGGCCAGCCACAGCGGCACCGGTGCAGACTACCTCTACACCTACCTGCGCACTTACTACCGCGACGAAACCAAGGCCACTGGCTGGAACAACCTGGCCTTCCCGAACGTAGGCATGCCGCACGTGCTGTGGGAGTTGCAGGGCGAGCGTCAGCCGATTTTCGAAGAGCGCGAAGAGCACGGGCACACCACCCATGTCTTCACCGGCAAGTGGAAGCAGACCAAGCCCGGTACGATGACGCCCCAGCAGTACGACCAGGCTGTCGGTGATCTGGTGAACTACCTGCAGTGGATGGGCGAACCCGCCCAGAACACCCGTGTGCGGGTGGGTGTTTGGGTCCTGCTGTTCCTGCTGGGCTTCACCTTCATTGCCTGGCGCCTGAACGCAGCGTTCTGGAAAGACGTCAAGTAACATTCGCCTTACGGCCTGTTGATGCGGGCCTGACAGAGTGGGTTGGCCCCTTTGTGGCTGCCCACTCTTTTGATTTTGTAGAGGAGCCTCCCACCATGATGGTGCTTTATTCCGGAACCACCTGCCCGTTCTCGCATCGCTGCCGCTTTGTGCTGTTCGAAAAGGGCATGGATTTCGAGATCCGCGATGTGGACCTGTACAACAAGCCCGAAGACATCAGCGTGATGAACCCCTACGGCCAGGTCCCGATCCTGGTCGAGCTGGATCTGATCCTGTATGAGTCGAACATCATCAACGAGTACATCGACGAGCGCTTCCCGCACCCGCAGCTGATGCCTGGCGATCCGGTCGACCGTGCCCGTGTGCGCCTGTTCCTCCTCAATTTCGAGAAGGAATTGTTCACCCATGTGGCGACCCTCGAAAACCGCGCGCTCAAAGGCAACGACAAGGCGCTTGAGAAGGCCCGCTCGCACATCCGCGACCGCTTGACGCAGCTGGCCCCGGTGTTCCTCAAGAACAAGTACATGCTGGGCGACAACTTCTCCATGCTCGATGTAGCGATTGCCCCCCTGCTGTGGCGCCTGGATTACTACGGCATCGAGCTTTCCAAGAACGCGGCACCCCTGCTCAAGTACGCCGAGCGCATCTTCTCGCGCCCTGCCTACATCGAGGCATTGACCCCGTCCGAAAAGGTCATGCGCAAATAAGCGCTGCCTGCCATGATGGACGTCGAACTGCCTTCCACACGGCCTTACCTTATCCGTGCCCTTTACGAATGGTGCACCGACAATGGCTTCACGCCTTATGTGGCGGTGAAAGTTGACCAGACAGTGCAGGTCCCGCGTGAGTATGTGCAGGGAGACGAGATCGTGCTGAACATCAGCTACGACGCGACGAGCTCGCTGAAACTGGGCAACGAGTTCATTGAATTCAAGGCCCGTTTTGGCGGTCAGCCCCGAGGCATCATGGTCCCGGTGGGGCGTGTGATGGCCATCTATGCGCGTGAAAATGGGCAGGGCATGGCCTTTCCTGTCCAGGAAGAGGCACCTTCTCCAACCGAAGTGGTTTCGACGCCGCCCACCCAGGACGACGATCCGCCTACACCCCCACCAAGCGCTGGCCAGCGCCCTGCGCTCAAGCGCGTGAAATGACTTTGCTGCAGCGAAAGCAGTGCATTCCAGCGGTTAGAATCCACCCCGTGCCGGTTTAGCTCAGTTGGTAGAGCACCCGCCTTGTAAGCGGTAGGTCGTCAGTTCGAATCCGACAACCGGCACCACGCACCACACAGGCCAGCAAGTGACTTGCTGGCCTGTTTCGTTTTCAGGCCGGGTGAGCAGGTTTCAGCAGGGTCAGTGGTTGCCGACCTGGACCTTGATGCGGATACCGGTGACCGCCAGCCCTTTGGCCTCCAGGTGCATCTGCAACGCCGGCAGGAACTGGCGAAGCTTGGCGGCCACGGCATTGGAGCTGACCAGCAGGCACCAGTGGCCGTCTTCGATGGGGCCAGCCTGAACGCTGGTGCGCAATGCCGGCGGCAGCAGGGGGCGGATGGCTTCAAACCGGCTGCTGGAGGCGCGCACACGGTCCACAAGCCTTGCGAGAGCTGGTGATTCCGCTGCAGCTTGCTGCAGCGGAATGGCGAAATGGCGACGTTGGGCTTCAGTCACGGTTTGCAGATTATCCAGCAGCCTGACCACACAACTTCACGGCGGTGATCAAGCGATTGGCCAGCCGCTAAAATGACAGGCTGGCCGTCGCTGCGATTGCAGCGGCTGACGGCAAGATTCAACAACCTGACAGGACAACGGTTGCATCGTGCGGCATGAGCGGCATGAACAAGGCATCCGTGCAGACATGGCCATTCAACTCCTCACCAAGATCTTCGGCAGCCGCAACGACCGTTTGCTCAAGCAGTACCGCAAGACTGTCGAACGCATCAACGCGCTGGAATCCGGCCTCGAGGGCCTGAGCGATGAGGCCCTGAAAGCCAAGACCGAAGAATTCCGCCAGCGGCTGGCCGCAGGTGAAACGCTCGATGCGCTGCTGCCTGAAGCTTTCGCAGTGGTGCGTGAAGGCTCCAAGCGCGTCATGAAGATGCGCCACTTTGATGTGCAGCTGGTGGGCGGCATCGCGCTGCACAACGGCAAGATCGCCGAAATGCGCACCGGCGAGGGCAAAACCCTGACGGCCACGCTCCCCGTGTACCTCAATGCCCTGACCGGCAAAGGTGTGCACGTGGTGACCGTGAACGACTACCTGGCCAACCGCGACGCCCAGTGGATGGGGCGGCTCTACAACTTCCTGGGCTTGACGGTGGGCATCAACCTGCCCCAGCTGCCGCGTGCCGACAAGCAGGCTGCCTACAACGCCGACATCACTTACGGCACCAACAACGAATACGGCTTCGACTACCTGCGCGACAACATGGTCTACGAGCCGCAGGACCGCGTGCAGCGCCAGCTCAATTTCGCCATCGTCGACGAGGTGGACTCCATCCTGATCGACGAGGCCCGCACGCCGCTGATCATCAGCGGCCAGGCCGAAGACCACACCGCGATGTACCTGGCGATCCGTCAGGTGGTGCCGCAGCTGACCCAGCAGATCGGCGAAGCCGATCCGCGCACTGGAGAAGGCATCATCACTCCCGGTGACTTCACGCTTGACGAGAAATCGCGTCAGGTGTTCCTGACCGAACAGGGGCACGAGAAGGCCGAGGAAGTGCTTGCGCGCATGGGTCTGATCCCCGAAGGGGCCAGCCTGTACGACCCTGCCAACATCACGCTGATGCACCACCTCAACGCGGCGCTGCGTGCCCAGCACCTCTACCACCGCGACCAGCACTATGTGCTGCAGAACGGCGAGATCGTCATCGTCGACGAATTCACCGGCCGCCTGATGGCCGGTCGCCGCTGGAGCGATGGCCTGCACCAAGCCGTCGAAGCCAAGGAGGGCGTGCAGATCCAGGCCGAGAACCAGACGCTGGCCTCCATCACCTTCCAGAACTACTTCCGCCTCTACAGCAAGCTCGGCGGCATGACCGGCACCGCCGACACCGAAGCCTACGAATTCCAGGAAATCTATGGCCTGGAAACCGTGGTGATCCCGCCCAACCGCAAGAGCCTGCGCGAAGATCAGCTCGACCGCGTCTACAAGACCGCCCAGGAAAAATACACGGCGGCCATTGCCGACATCCGAGAGTGCCACGAGCGTGGCCAACCAGTGCTGGTGGGCACCAGCTCGATCGAGAACTCCGAACTGATTTCCCAGCTGCTGACCCAGGCCAAGCTGGACCATCAAGTGCTCAATGCCAAGCAGCATGCCCGCGAAGCCGACATCGTCGCGCAAGCCGGTCGCCCCGGCATGATCACGATCGCCACCAACATGGCTGGTCGCGGCACCGACATCGTGCTGGGCGGCAACATCGAAAAGGACGTGCAAGCCATTGAAGCCGACGAGTCCCTTTCCGAAGACCAGCGGCAGGCGCGCATCGCCGCACTGCGCGATGAGTGGAAAAAGACACACGAACAGGTCAAGGCTGCGGGTGGTCTGCGCATCATCGCCACCGAGCGCCACGAGTCGCGCCGCATCGACAACCAGTTGCGGGGCCGTTCTGGTCGCCAGGGCGATCCGGGTTCTTCGCGTTTCTACCTGAGCCTGGACGATCCGCTCATGCGCATCTTTGCCGGCGATCGCGTGCGCGCCATCATGGACCGCCTGAACATGCCCGAGGGCGAGGCCATCGAAGCGGGCATCGTGACCCGCAGCATCGAAAGCGCACAGCGCAAGGTCGAGGCCCGCAACTTCGACATCCGCAAGCAGCTGCTCGAATACGACGATGTCTCCAACGACCAGCGCAAGGTGATCTACCAGCAGCGCAACGACATCCTCGACGCGCAGGACCTGAACGCCCAGATCGCTGCGCTGCGCGAAGGTTGCTTCACCGATCTGGTGCGCCAGTTCGTGCCGCCGGAGTCGGTCGAGGAACAATGGGACCTGGCCGGCCTGCAGGCTGTTCTGAAGAACGACTGGCAGATCGAACTCGACCTGCAGGCCAAGGTGCAGGCCTCCAGCGCCATCACCGACGAGGAAATCCTTCAGTCCGTGATTGACGCGGCCCATGCCCACTTCCATGCCAAGCTGGTGCTGGTGGGAGCCGAGAACTTCGTACCGTTTGAGCGCATGGTTTTGCTCCAAAGCATCGATACCCATTGGCGCGAGCACCTCTCGGCACTGGACTACCTGCGTCAGGGCATTCACCTGCGCGGCTATGCCCAGAAGCAGCCCAAGCAGGAATACAAGCGCGAGGCTTTTGAACTGTTCGGTCAGCTGCTTGATTCGGTGAAAAATGAAGTGACTCGCGTGCTGATGACCGTACAGATCCAGAATGGCGAACAGGTGCAGCAGGCCGCACATGCCATCGAGGAGAAAGCCGAGCAGATTGGCAACGTGACCTACAGCGCACCTGACGAAACGGGCCAGCAGCACACCACCACAGCCGACGGCATCGAGCTGGCCCAGTTTGCCGGGGTGGGCCGCAACGACCCCTGCCCCTGCGGCTCGGGCAAGAAGTTCAAGCAATGCCACGGCAAGCTGAGCTGATCACCCACCACACCATTCAACGGGCTTCGGCCCGTTTTTCTTGACACTTTTTTTGCGACGGAAGAGTTCCATGCCTGTGAATCTGCCTCCCATCGATCCCGCGCAGCTGCACGCCGTGGCCGGCGTGCGCTGGGGCGTCACCGAAGCCGGTGTGCGCAAGGCCAACCGCAAGGATGTGAGCGTGATGCTCCTGGACGAGGGCGCCAGTGTGGCCGGGGTGTTCACGAAAAACCGATTCTGCGCCGCACCGGTGCAGGTCTGCCGCGAGCACCTGCAGACCGGTCAGGGCATCCGTGCCATGGTGATCAACACCGGCAATGCCAACGCCGGCACCGGCGCCCCGGGCCTGGCCCACGCGCGCCAGACCTGCGAGGCCATGGCCGCCTTGCTCCATTGCCAGCCGAATCAGATCCTGCCGTTTTCGACTGGCGTGATCATGGAGCCGCTGCCGGTCGAGCGCATCGTGGCGGGCTTGCCCGCTGCCCTCAGGGATGCGGCTGCCACGAACTGGGCCAGGGCGGCCGAAGGCATCATGACCACCGACACCGTGCCCAAAGCGGCCAGCGCGCAAGTGCAGCTCGGGGGCAAGACAGTGAACATCACCGGCATCAGCAAAGGTGCGGGCATGATCCGACCCAACATGGCCACCATGCTGGGTTTTCTGGCCACCGACGCGGCCATTGCGCCTGAGTTGCTGCCTGCACTGGCGCGCGAACTCGCCGACGGCTCGTTCAACCGCATCACCATTGACGGCGATACCTCGACCAACGATTCCTTTGTGGTGGTCGCCACGCACCAGGCAGGCCATGCACCGGTCACCCGCTGGGACACGCCCGAAGCGCAAGCCCTCAAGGCTGCGATGCTGCAGGTGGCCCGCCAGCTGGCCCATGCCATCGTGCGCGACGGCGAGGGCGCAACCAAGTTCCTGACGATCCAGGTGGATGGGGGCAAGACGGCCGACGAATGCCGTCAGGTGGCCTATGCGATTGCCCATTCGCCGCTGGTCAAGACCGCCATGTACGCCAGCGACCCCAACCTCGGCCGCATCCTGGCGGCGGTCGGCTACGCCGGCATTGAAGACCTCGACCAGGGCCTGATCGAGCTGCACCTGGACGATGTGCATGTGGCCACACGTGGCGGCCGCCACCCGGCCTACCGAGAGGAAGACGGCCAGCGCGTGATGCAGCAGGCCGAGATCACCGTGCGGGTGGGCCTGGGCCGTGGCACCGCCAGCGACACCGTCTGGACCTGTGACCTCAGCCACGACTACGTGTCGATCAATGCCGATTACAGGAGTTGAGGCCTGATGAACGAGAAGTTTGAACGTCTGATCGAGCGCGCCGAACAACTGGTGGCGCGCATCGAGTCGGTGCTGCCGCAGCCCTTGACCGCGCCCGATTGGGGCCAGGCGGTGGCTTGGCGTTACCGCAAACGCTCCTCAGGCCATGGCGTGCTCGAGCCGGTACGGCACATTACGGCCATGACGCTCGATGACCTCCAGGAAATCGACGACCAGAAGGAGAAGATGCAGCGCAACATCGAGCAGTTCGTGCAGGGCCGTCCGGCCAACAACGTGCTGCTCACCGGTGCCCGTGGCACCGGCAAGTCCTCGCTCATCAAGGCCTGCCTCAACCACTTTGCGCCTCGGGGTCTGCGCCTGATCGAGGTGGACAAGGAAGACCTGACCGACTTGCCCGACATCATCGACGTGGTGGCCGGCCGCGACGAGAAGTTCATGGTCTATTGCGATGACCTGAGCTTCGAGGATGGCGAGCCCGGCTACAAGGCGCTCAAGTCGATTCTGGACGGCTCGGTGGCCGCGGCTACACCCAATGTGCTGGTGTGCGCCACCAGCAACCGGCGTCACCTGCTGCCCGAGTACATGAGCGAGAACCTGACCTACAAACACACGCCCGATGGCGAGGTGCACCCGGGTGAGGGCGTCGAAGAAAAGATTTCCTTGTCCGAGCGCTTTGGCCTGTGGATCAGTTTCTACCCGTTCTCGCAGGACGAGTACCTGACGATCGCCAATCAATGGCTGGGCGCCCTGGGTGCCACGCCAGCGCAGATCGAGGAGGCTCGCCCGGCAGCCCTGCTGTGGGCGCTGGAGCGTGGCTCGCGCAGTGGCCGCGTGGCCTACCAGTTCGCGCGCGACTTCATGGGGCGGCTGGCTTGAGCATGGGCAGCACGCTGGTGGCCGACGGTCAACAGGCCCGTGAGGGCGGTGCCGACCGCCCGGTCACCGATGTGGCCGTGGGGGTGCTGCTGCAGCCCGATGGTGCGTTCCTCTTGACCTCGCGCCCGCAGGGCAAGGTCTATGCGGGCTACTGGGAGTTCCCCGGCGGCAAGCTCGAAGCCGGTGAATCGGTGGAGCAGGCGCTGCGCCGCGAACTGCAGGAAGAACTGGGCATCACCATCGGCCCGGCTGAACTCTGGAAGACCCAGATGGTGGACTACCCGCATGCACTGGTGCGCCTGCATTTCTGCAAGGTGCGTCAATGGGCGGGCGAACTGCAGATGCGCGAGGCCCAGTCCTTTGCCTGGCAACATTTGCCGGTACAGGTGATGCCGGTCTTGCCCGGCACCGTACCGGTGCTGAGCTGGCTGGCCGAAGAGCGGGCATTTTCAGGCGCAACCCACGCCTGAATCAGTGCAGTTTCGGGTCGCCGAACTCGCCGTCGGTGGGCGTGTCTTCGGGCAATCTGAAGCTTTCGCTGGCCCATGCCCCCAGGTCCAGACCCTTGCAGGCTGCGCTGCAGAAGGGGCGGTAGGGGTTGCGCGGGCTGTAGAGGCACCACTGCTGGCAGGCCGGGCAACGCACCCGGCGTTCCACCGATTCCTGCTTCGCTCCGCTCATGCGCAGAGGGTCATCTCAAAGGGGACGTCGTCGCTGCAGGCCAAAAGTTTGCCGTCGGCTTGCTGTTGCATCAGCCGGATCACGACCAGCAAGCGGTTGCAGCTGATTTCGGGCGTGAGGCCCAGTGAAGGATCGATGCGCACACGCAGCAGCTGGAAGGCACGTCCCTGCGGCAGGTTCTGCTGCAACTGGCCCTGTGTGGCCATGACTTTCTGGGTCATGCCCGACTCGCGCAGCATCTGCATGAGCAGCCCAATGGCCTGGGCCAGGGGGGCGAAGGGGGCAATCCAGCGTGTCAGATCGGCCTGGCGACTGGCCGGTGGCTGGTGCTTCCAGGCGTGGTAGGCCGGCAGGTCGAATTCGCAGGTGCCACCCGGGATGACGGCACGGCTGCGGATGGCGGAAAGGAATTCGTTCTCGCTCAATTCGTGGCCGAGCCGCCCCACTTGGGCGTTGAGGCTGTCGAAGTGCGCATCCAGCTGGGCCATCACCTGATCGAGGGCCTTTTCTGAAATGGCCGGGTTGCCGCGGTAGCTGTTGTAGAGCTGCTTCTGGCGTTCCAGGTCCTTGAGTGCATCGGCCTTGAGCTCGGGGCGTGAGGCGACTTCCATCACTTCAAACAGGGTGATGAGTGCGAAGTGGTGGTCGATGGCGTCAGGGCGGGTGAGCAGGACGCCGAGCCGGTCAAACAGCTCCTGCAGCCGCAGGTAGGTGCGGATGCGCTCGTTGAAAGGGTATTCGTACAGTATCACGCGGTGATCTTCCAATCGCCCGATCATAGCCCGAAGTGCCGGGCTGCCTCATTCACTTGTTGACGCAAGGCCTGCAGGTCCAGGCCCTGGTTGAAGATGACCAAGTCGGCGCAGGCCAGGCGCTGCACACGTGTGGCCTGTTGAGCGATGATGCGGTCCACCTCTTCGGGGGCCAGGGCACTGCGCGCGACCACGCGCTGGCGCTGGGTGTCCGTGTCGCAGTCGACCACCAGGATGCGGTCCACCTGGCGGCGCCAGCGCAGCCCCGATTCGACCAGCAGGGGCACATCGTGGACCAGGCAGCGCCGTCCGGCCTGCAAGGCTGCCTGTGACTGCTCTTGCGTGATCTGCCCTACCAGAGGGTGGATGATGGCTTCGAGTTGGTGACGAGCCTGCGGGTCACTGAAGACACGTGCGCGCATGGCTTGGCGGTCCATGGCGCCGTCAGCCCCGATCATGGCCTCGCCAAACTGCTGACGGATGGCGCCGATGGCGCGGCCGCCCGGGGCCGTGAGGCTGCGCGAGATGGCGTCGGCATCGATGATGGCCGCGCCCCGTTCGGCGAACATGCTGGCAATGGTGCTTTTGCCGCTGCCGATGCCGCCGGTCAGACCAATGCGCCAGATGCGGGTGGCCCTCATGGGATCAGAACATCCATGGGGAAGGTGCCCCGAAAAACATCAACCAGGCTCCGGCCAGCGCCAAAAAGGGGCCGAATGCGATTTGCCGGTTTTCGGGCAGGCGCTTGCGCCACAGCTGCACCAGCGCGACCAGCAGGCCCGACAACGAGGCGATCAACACCAGGGCCGGCAGCTGCTGCCAGCCGAACCAGGCCCCCAGCGCGGCCAGCAGCTTGAAGTCGCCATGGCCCATGCCTTCCTTGCCAGTGGCCAGGCGAAAGCACCAGTACACCATCCACAGACCAAGGTAACCGGCCACGGCACCGGCCAGCGCATCGGGCAGGCTCACGGTTGTCCAGCCCATTGCCGCTGCGATCAGGCCTCCCCAGGTCAGTGGCTGGGTGATGGCATCGGGCAGCCAGGTGGTGCGCGCATCGATCACGGCCAGTGCGAGCAAGGCCGCTGCAAATCCGCCCCAGGCGAGGGACGCAGGCCAATGCGCATGGGTCAGCAGGCTCCAGGCGAACAGCAGCGCTGTGAACAACTCCACCAGAGGGTATTGCCAGGAGATGCTGGTTTGGCAATGGCGGCAACGTCCGTGCAGCATCACGAAACTGAGCAGCGGCAAGTTGTCGTGCCAGGCGATGGGATGCCGGCAGTCGGGGCAGTGCGAAGCAGGAAATGCCAGATTGAACGCAGGCTCCCCAGGGCTTGCGGGCTCAGTCCAGGACTGTTCGATCATGATGGGCAGGCGATGGATCAGCACATTGAGGAAGCTGCCGAACACCAGGCCCAGCAGCGCCATGAGCGCAAGATCAGGGAGCAGGGTCGGCATGATCAGAAGACTTGGCCGAGCCGGAAAATGGGGAGGTACATGGCCACAAGGATAACGCCGATTGCACCCCCCAGCACCACGATGATGAGGGGCTCGATCAGGCTGGAGAGCGCCTGTACCCGCGCATCAAGTTCTTCGGTCATCAGCTCTGCGGCCTTGCCCAGCAAGATCCCCAGCGTGCCCGACTCTTCGCCTGTGGCGCACAGCTGCACCAGCATGTCCGGAAAGCGCCCGGTGTGGGCCATGCCCTCGCTCAGGCGGCCACCTTGGGCCACGCGCCGCTGCAGGTGCTCGTTGATGCGCTCATAGACAGGATGGCCTGTGGCCCGCCCGGCCACAGGCAGGGCTTCCGTGAGTGGAACGCCGGCTTCGAGCAGGGCAGACAGTGTGTGTGCCCAACGGGCCAGCACCGAGGTGCGAACCAGATCGCCCACCCCCGGCAAGCCCAGCACCCGCCTGTGCCATTGGCGCTGCAAGGCAGGCTGTTGCCATTGCCGCCTGAGCAGCGCCAGCATCGGCAACGCCAGCAGCGCTGCCCAGGGTGCGCCATGGCTGACCGCCTGGCTCAGGGTCAGCACGGCGCGGGTGCTCCAGGGCAGCTCGGCGCCAAAGGACTGGAACACCTCTTCAAACACGGGCACCACATACATGAGCATGAGCACCAGGACGGCCAGGGCGAGAACGGTCACGACCACCGGGTAAGTCAAGGCGGCACGCACGCGCGAGCGCAGCTTTTCGTTCTTCTCCAGGGTCTGGGCCAGGCGCTCCATCATGGTGTCCAGAATGCCCGCGCTCTCGCCAGCATGCACCATGCTCACGTAGAGCGGACCAAAGGCTTGCGGGTGCCGATCCAGTGCCTGGGACAAAGCCAGGCCGGTTTCCACGTCCTGCCTGACCTCCTCGAGCAGGCGGGCCAAGGTTGGCTGGGTGGCGCTTCGTTGGAGCATCTGGAGCGCAGGTACCAGGCTTACGCCTGCGCGGATCAGCGCAGCCCATTGCCGAGTCATGGAGGTGATGGTCTTGCCGGAAAGGGGCTTCTGGCGGGACCACCACTGGCGCTCCAGTTGCTGCACCCGGATTCCTTCGCGCCGCAGCAAGGCGCGAGCGAGTTCGATATCGGATGCCTGCAGCGTGCCTTGCTGTGGCTGGCCCCGGGCATCGGTGCCATGCCAACGGTAGGTCGGTATGTGGGGCGGGGGGCTCACGCCTGCTCCCGCGTGGCGGCAAGTACTTCTTCAAGCGAAGTTTCACCCGCCATGACTTTGCGCAGGCCGGCTTCGCGCAGGCTGCGTACACCTTCCTGTATGGCTTGCCGTTCCAGTTCAAGTGTGCCGGCCTCCTGCAGGATCAGGGCCTGCATGGCGCTGCTGACCGGCATGACCTGGAAGATGCCGGTGCGGCCCTTGAAGCCCTTGTGGCATGCATTGCAACCTTTGGCCGCATAGACGTGGTACTCGTCAGTTTGCAGCGAGCCCCGAGGCATTCCTGCTTGCTGCATCGCGTCGGCGCTCAGCACCAGCGGCTGGCGACAGTGCGTGCACAGGCGGCGCACCAGGCGCTGGGCGGTGATCAGCGACACGCTGGCGGCAATGTTGTAGGGTGCAACCCCCATGTTGCGCAGGCGCACCAGCGTGGCCGGGGCATCGTTGGTGTGCAACGTCGACAGCACCAAGTGTCCGGTCTGTGCGGCCTGAATGGCAATCTGCGCGGTTTCCAGGTCCCGGATTTCTCCGACCATCAGGATGTCAGGGTCCTGGCGAAGGAAGGCCCGCAAGGCGATGGCAAAGCTCAGACCGGGTTTGTCCTGCACATTGACCTGGTTGATGCCGTTCATCTGGATTTCGCAGGGATCCTCGACCGTCGCGATGTTGACCTCTGCGGTGTTGAGCAGGTTCAGACAGGCGTACAGCGACTGGGTCTTGCCCGAACCGGTAGGGCCTGTCACCAGCACCATGCCGTGCGGACGCCGAATGGCCTGTTCTAGCAGGGTCAGATCCTGTGGCTCGTAGCCCAGGCTGACCAGATCCATCTGAGCCTGGCGGGCATCGAGCACCCGCACGACGACCTTTTCGCCGTATAAGGTGGGCAGAGTGCTCACGCGCAAGTCCAGCTCACGACCATCCTGCAGTTTGAGCTTGATGCGGCCATCTTGCGGCAGGCGTTTTTCTGCCACGTCCAGCCGGGCCATGACCTTGATACGTGAGGCCAGCCGGTCACGGTAGGCGAGGGGAGCCAAAGACACTTCCTGCAACTGGCCGTCGATGCGCATGCGCACCCGGTACTGCTGCTCGTAGGGCTCGAAGTGCAGGTCCGACGCCTGTCGGGCCACCGCCTGTTCGAGCAATTGCTGGACATAGACCACCACTGGCGCGTCTTCCACCTGGCCAGTGCGTGCCAGTGTCCCCCCCTGTCCCTCGGCCATGATGGCTCCTTATTTGAATTCAAAAGAATTCAAATGATGGGTGGGTGGCGAGGGTTTGTAAAGTGGCCATAGGGTGCTCAAGCCTGGCGGACAAGATAACTTCGCAGAACTTGCCATCAAGCAAGACCGTCATCCTGGTGGGATTGGTGGGTTGCTTTTTGACTTCTGTGGCTGGTGTCACGGGATCTATGCTGATTTCTGGTTGGCATGAATCTGGCGGCGGACTTGAGTCGGCCAAGAGATTAGCTCTGGGCTACCCCTGTGCTTGTTTGGTCATATTTCCAGTGTTGGTGCCCAGGCTAACCCAGCGTTTAGGGTCCATTCGGGCGGCGCAGATGTCGTTAACCTGAAGGCCCGCCCCGGCCCACTTTGCCCCATAGGCTCAAAACGGGTCCAGCTCAATCGCCAGTCAGCCACGTTGCAGGCGTAAATCTTCTTTACGCTGCTGGCACAACTCAGCCCACACCCTTCCCACCCTGAGTAGCTAGCCTAAAACTTTGCTGCACCAGTGTTCAAACAACTGGAAGGTGAGAGGCGTCAGGGATGAGACACCCTGCGAACAACTGCAGCAAGAGCACTAGAATGAGAAAACCCAGCAAGCCCGGAAGACTTGCTGGGTTTTAGTTTGACCTGAATGGTCGGGGTGAGAGGATTCGAACCTCCGGCCTCTACGTCCCGAACGTAGCGCTCTACCAGGCTAAGCTACACCCCGATACAGAACGCAAGATTGTAGCAAACCTCAGATAGGCAGCTCCCGGGCCAAGTTGCTGCGCACCCACTCTGGAGTGCCCGATGCAGTGATTTTCGCCATGAGTGCCTAGACTGACTGCTTTCCCACCATCTTGACCTCAGGGGGGGTCATGTTGGGATTGGTGTTTTCCCGTGGCTTTCGGGAGTTTTGTCTTCCAGAGCCAGATTCAGGTGCGCCGGCTCAGCAGCTGGGATGCCAGAGTCACCATGGCCTGCCGGTAGGCGTTGTCTGGCAGGTGCAGCGCTGCGTCGATGGCGCGTTGCGCCTCGGCAGCTGCTGCGTCACGGGTGGCCTGCAAGGCGCCCGTGCTTCGGACAATGTTCACGATCTCCTCGAGCTGTTCCACGCTTCCGGTTTCAATGGCTGAACGCACTGTGGCGGCTTGCTGTGCATTGCCACGCTGCATGGCCAGGATCAGAGGCAGGGTAGCCTTGCCTTCGCGCAGGTCGTCGCCCAGGTTTTTGCCCATTTCGGCGGCGTTGCCGTCGTAGTCGAGCACATCATCGATCACTTGAAACGCCGTGCCCAGGGCCTGACCGTAGATCGCGCAGGCTTCTTCGATGGCCGAATCCTGGCCTGCCAGAATGGCCCCCAGGCGTGCGCTGGCTTCAAACAGCTTGGCCGTCTTGGAGCGGATCACACGCAGATAGCCTTCTTCGTCAAGCGAAGCATCGTGCATGTTCATCAGCTGCAGGACCTCGCCTTCGGCGATCACGTTGGTGGCATCGGCCAGCACCTGCATCACGCGCATGCTGTCGGCGTCCACCATCATCTGAAAGGCGCGGGAATACAGAAAATCGCCCACCAGCACGCTGGCCGGGTTGCCGAAATGCTCATTGGCCGTCGCTCGGCCGCGTCGCAGTGTGGATTCGTCCACCACATCGTCGTGCAGCAGCGTGGCGGTGTGAATGAATTCCACCACCGCGGCAAGATTGTGTCGCTGGGCGCCGGTGTAGCCCAGTGCGCCGCAGCTGAGCAGCAAAAGCACGGGCCGCAGGCGCTTTCCGCCAGCCGAGATGATGTAGCGGGCCACTTCACCGACCAGAGGTACTCCCGAGTCCAGGCGGTCTGCGATGACTCGGTCCACTTCGGCCATGTCGGCGGCAACCAATGCCAACACGGAAACGGTGCTGTTTTCGGGGGTGGACAACTTCGGGAATCCGGAAAAAAGCCTGGCACTGCAGGCGGGGACGGCGCTAGCCTTCGTTGCGCCCGATTATAGGAGGCGGCCAACCCCTGGGTGGCCGGGGTGCAGGTCGGGGTGACGGCAGGCGTCAACCGTGCTAGAATTCGCAGTTCCTTGGGATTCGCCCATGGGAACTTCCATTCAAGAGGTCATTTATGTACGCGGTCATAAAAACCGGTGGCAAGCAGTATCGCGTTGCTTCCGGCGAAAAAATTAAAGTAGAACAGATTGCTGCGGACGTTGGCCAGGAAATCGTGATCGACCAGGTTCTGGCCGTCGG
>JACCDK010133394.1_pt1 | contig 22276 bp, 21 predicted proteins | sample 7445871 | NCBI WGS metagenome assembly JACCDK01 (sample SAMN15323436, study PRJNA562643) | freshwater metagenome | isolation source: river surface water | place: USA:Blue River Watershed | collected 2017-08-15
AAACGCCATATGATCTACATCATATGAAACAGATGGTTCTTCCCCCGCCCCTGAAGGCTCTTCTCCCGCAGGGAATTCAAGGTCTTTGCGAAGGGGCCTTGTTCAAACGGAATGAGCGGTTATTTCTGGCTGGAACCAAACCTGCCTGGATGTTTTATGTGGTGTCTGGCGAGGTCGTCCTAGAACGAACCGGCTTGCAGGGTGAGTCGGTCGTTTTGCAACGAACCCGTCAAGGGTTCATCAGTGAAGCCAGCTTGAAGGTGGCCGCCTACCATTGCGATGCCGTTGCGATCACGGACACCGCAGTCATTAAAGTTCCAGTTAACAATATTGCCAAATCTTTAGACAATGATCCAGCCTTCGCAAATCGATGGATCACTATGCTCAACAGTGAAGTCAGACGCCTTCGCTTACACCTTGAAAGACTGAGCATGAAATCCATACGGGAGCGTCTCATTCATTTGATTGAGACAGAGGGCCAGGAAGGGCAATACGCCACTCCATCAGGCCTCAAAACGCTTGCAGGTGAGCTAGGCGTCACGCATGAAGCGTTGTACCGAGCTGTCGCAGTCTTGGAATCAGAAAAAGTTCTTCGCAGGGATGATCACCATCTCATACTGAACAGATAGCTTTGCTCACCAAGCCCATCTAAAAACCAGAGGCAGAAAAACTGCGCTTATTACGCCATGCATACCCATACCAAGGCTTGCATATATGCCTGCCACAGGATGCACACTGATCGCCCTTGAGGTTCCAATTCCATGGGCAGCAACCCCTAGTGCAAAACCTCTTTGCCACCAAGCTGACACACCCAGTAAGTTAAATACAAATCGACCCAATACAGCGCCCAGCACACCCGTCGTGACCGCGAATACAGCCGTCAAGGTCGGAGACGCCTGAATCCTTTCTGCGATACCCATCGCAATTGGAGCTGTCACTGACTTGGCATACATACCCTGTACGAGGGAGTGGTCTGCACCCATTAAGGTCAGAACCCCAACGGCGACGCCAATTGAAGTTATCCCGCCAGCGAACATGGCGATCACTAGCGGAGCCATCCGCCCTTTAAGTGATGACCAGCCCTTAAAGATGGGGATGGCCAGCGAAACAGTCGCCGTCCCGAGCAAAAAGTGGACGAACTGGGCACCCTCAAAGTATTGCTGATAAGGCAACTCCCCGACCGTCAACGTGGTGGCGACCAACATCAAGGCGATCAGCACAGGATTGGCCAGCGGGTGCTTGCCTGTTCTCTCATACAAGTACACCCCAAACGAATAGGCGGCCAGCGTCAGGACCAAGGCAAACAACGGCGTCCCAGCCAAATAGACCCAGATTTCATGGATAGGTGGGAGTTCAGGGCGCATGCTCATCCCCCGGTCGGTTGGCGCTTAGAACTTTCAACACCATTGACGTGACACCGATTGTTGCCAATACGCTTAGACACAAAGCAATGATCACCGCACTCAAATGCTCCCTCAGAAGCGGCAGAAACATCACCACACCCACCGAGGCGGGGATGAAGAGCAAGCCCAAATGCTGAAGAATGGTTCCGCCAACCAAATCAATTTTCTGGGGTACAGAGCCATGCCAACACAGAAACAGAAGAAGCAACACCAGGCCAACCACAGGGCCTGGAATAAAGGGAATCAAAAATTTGCTGACCAATTCCCCCGCTGCCTGAAATAGGAGTAGTTGCAGTAGTCCGTTGATCATTAAGTCGACCTCATTGCTCACATTTCTACTTGGAATTCAGGGGGCTAAAAATCCATGAGGCTTGCGGTTGAAGGCTCTAGAAAAACCGTTCAATTTCACTCAGATGACCATACTATGGACAAACTTTATTGAGTTTTGGCAACCTGACATTGAACACGATGTCATCAACCCAGCGTAAGCGGACCAAAATCTTTTTGCTGGGCATTACTGGTGGCAGGCTTAGGCAAAGACCATCTGCACAAGGAACAAGTTTGGGTGTTACAAAGTCCTCACTTGAGGGCGTATCTCCCGTAGGAATTTGAATCGCGTCAATCAAGTCCAAGCGTTGGCCATGGAGCAGTAGCATGTCACCTTGCGCTGAGCAGCTCGCAGTTTGAACATCCGGTAACCAGATAACACTTTTACCCAAAGTTTGCCAAGGTCCCGCCTGATCTGATGGCTTATGCAGCACTCGATACTCTAGAGGGTTGATGACACTGGGCAAGCGAGCTGGATCAAAGCGCACTGGACTGCGGGTGCGTAGTTCATTGTGCGGAAAGTCGGCAATTAACGGCGCAAAAATTGGACGAGCTTCGGTCTCAGGGTCATCTTTAAATCGAAGTTGAAGCAAATAGCTGCCCTTACTCAGAACGTATGGTGGCTGCGCCTGAAGTAGTAAATTCAATCCCGAATCTTCACCTATCAAGACACCACTTTGATCCAGGTTCCATTGCAGTGATTTTTCGGACGGAGTCACCAGTAAAGCGTTAGGCGTATTGCCCACCAGCGTCATGCGCGGTATGGCTGCAGTCGGTGTAAGAGGCGCATAAATTGGTTCGGGTTCATCATTGAGATGAAAGACTTGGGCTCTGGAGGGAAGGCTAGCGTTCTGTCGAATGTCACCCTCGCACATGAATCTCATGTGGGAGGGACTGTCTGCGATCCAATCAAAATCAGGCTTGCAGACACCTTTGCCTTGCAGGGCAATGTGTGAGATGCGTTTTAGATTCTGCCCGTGCACAGTCAGGCTCATCTCTCCTTCGGCATGCTCCACTTTTTGGACTTTAGCTTTGGGCTGGAGCACCTGAACTGGGATAGTTAACGGATCTGATCCAGCCTGATAAACCAGCAGTTTCAAGGGACCAGGCGGCACGTTCTGCAGATCGATATCAAGCCGTGGCTGCTTAGCGGTGTTTCGCACTAATGGTGAACCATCTACTTGATTCAATGCAAAGTCATCCAGGCATGCGGTGGATGGATCCGCTTGAGGCTGCAAGGCAACTTGTTCACCCGAAATCAGTGTGAGTTTTCCTATTCCAGTCTGCGCAGTGGACACGTCAGACCAAGGCAAAACCATGTTCACTGAATCTATCTGAACGGGATCAAATCCAAATTGTCCGCTTATCGCAACGTTGATTTCTTTGCCGACTGGACGCTGCCAGCTGTTCGTTCCAGGAATTCCAAAGCTGAAACGCCCACTTTCCTGATCAAATTTGATGTCCGTAATGTTGCCCAAGATTTCGTTGGTATCTGGGTCTCGCAGGTCCATACGCCAACCGTGCCAGTAGTTGATCAAAGGCAGGCGGCCAAGTACTTTTACTTCCAGCTGACCTCGGGTAAAGCAACTAGATCGTGTGCTATCCAATCTCAGGCTGGGGGGAGCACCCGAGAACCAAGAGGGTACATAGAGGTAGGCAGTTTTGATATTGCCATTTCGAAACCGAGCTATTGAAAAGAGGTCAATGCGCTGGGTCTGCATTTGGTGACGGCCGAATGTGGGGGCGAAGTCATAGCTATCCCGATACTTGTTGCTTAAGTAATCGCTGGCCTCAGAAAAAATCCGCAAGTTGGCAATCAGAAAACTGTTGAAATCTAGTGCCTTCTTATTGCCGACCATAGCGCTGAGATCACTGTTGCTGGGCAGCGCAAAATCTTTGTTAGTAACAATATTTGTGGCAACGCATTCGGTATTGACCAACTGGTTTTTGAAACACTCTGGGTCAAGATTTCGTACGCCAAACTTGAATGCCAGATCCTTGGCTGCCTGAATCGCTTCAAGCGGTTTACGCCCTGAAACGGTACGGATCAAACTATCGCTCAATGCCTGTATCGCTTGGTTAATCTGGTCTACTTTTTGCAGGTCGTAAAAACGCTGAGGATCGGCGTGCAGCACTTCGTTAAGCAAGTTGGCCGACTCACTGAGGCTGGTATATAGCCCGAATAAATTGCGAAGCTGAGGTGCCAGAATGATGACAGGCACTTGGTTCTCAGCAGTAATTTCCAGTTCGGCTGGACCTTTCATTTCCTGCACGCTGAAATACCGAGAACTCACTTTATTGCCGGTCGGCGAGACCTGAGCAAGCAGCAGCACCCAGTCGCCCTTAGCCAGAGTTTCCAGTTCTGGTTGTACAAATAGTTTGTCTCCAGCCCGCAGGCGATTAACTCGGGCTAAAGGCAGTACAACCCCTTCACGTTGTACACTCACCTGGAGACTAGGCCCGTGGTGAATGACGTCTTGTGCGCTTGCCATCGCAGCACAAGACAGCAACACTATGGTTAACAAAAGTCGGATGGTTTTCAAGTCAACACTTTGTTGATCAATTGCTTGCGCTGTTTTTCATTTTGAGCCCTTAAATCCAATGCCCATTGGACGATTCAAGGCCAGCCAGAGCGTGTTATTGTCCCTCACCCTTGGCGGTCAGCACACCATTTTCAACGGTAAGCAATTTCAGCGCGTCTGTTCTTGGCCCAGGCTGCTTCGTCATGCCCAATCTCCGTCGGCTTTTCCTTGCCAAAACTAACAGATTCAAGTTGGGTATCCGGCACACCCAGCAATCCCAAAGCCTTGCGAACGGCTTCGGAACGCTTTTGGCCCAAAGCAAGGCTGTACTCGCGGCCACCTCGTTCGTCAGCATGGCCTTCAATTGAAATGCGGCGATTCTTGTCAGCCCGTATTGTCGTGCATGAGCCTCGAGCAGGGTCCGGGATTCAGCCTTGATCACAAAGCTGTCGTAGTCGAAATAAATGACCTTAGCTCCCCAAACCGATCTCTGCACGACGCGCTTCAACTAGTCGGATCGAACTTAAGAGTGCAACGGGATACTAGATCCCCCATAAAAGACGAAAAAAAGCCCCTGAAAGGGGCTTTTGGCGGAAACGGAGGGATTCGAACCCTCGATGGGGCTCTACACCCCATACTCCCTTAGCAGGGGAGCACCTTCGGCCTCTCGGTCACGTTTCCTGGTGTTTCTATTATGCCTGAACCTGGTCCAGGTCAAAGGCCTTGTGCAAAGCCCGCACGGCCAGTTCCATGTATTTCTCGTCGATGACCACCGAGGTTTTGATTTCACTGGTGGAAATCATCTGGATGTTGATGCCCTCTTCACTGAGGGAGCGGAACATCTTGCTGGCCACGCCCACATGGCTGCGCATGCCAATGCCCACGATGGAAACTTTACAGATCTTGGTGTCCCCCAGCAGCTCGGTGGCACCCAGGGCCGCCATGACGCCGGATTTCAGCAAGTCACAGGCGCGGGCGTAATCGTTGCGGTGCACGGTGAAGCTGAAATCGGTTTTGCCATCCTTGCTGATGTTCTGGATGATCATGTCGACTTCAATATTGGCCTCGGCCACAGCGCCCAAAATTTGGTAGGCAATGCCCGGCTTGTCGGGCACATTGCACAGGGAGATTTTGGCTTCGTCACGGTTGAAGGCAATGCCCGATACGATGGCTTGTTCCATTTGTTCGTCTTCCTCGAAGGTGATGAGGGTGCCGGAGGCGGCTTCTTCCTGAAGGTCGATGTCCCAGGGCGTGAAGCTTGAGAGCACGCGCAGGGGCACTTTGTATTTGCCGGCGAATTCCACCGAGCGGATTTGCAGCACTTTGCTGCCCAGCGACGCCATCTCGAGCATTTCCTCGAAGCTGACCGTGCGCAAACGGCGTGCTTCGGGCACGACACGTGGGTCGGTGGTGTAGACGCCGTCCACATCGGTGTAGATGAGGCACTCATGGGCCTTGAGTGCGGCCGCCACGGCCACGGCCGAGGTGTCGGAGCCGCCACGGCCCAGGGTGGTGATGTGGCCGAGGTCGTCCAGGCCTTGAAAGCCGGTGATGATGACCACCTTGCCCGCATTCAGGTCTGCACGCACACGCTCGTCATCGATGGATTCGATGCGGGCCTTGGTGTAGGCGCTGTTGGTCTTGATGGGCACTTGCCAGCCGGCGTAACTGACGGCGGGCATGCCTTCTGCCTGTAAGGCAATGGCCAACAGGGCGGAGGACGCTTGCTCGCCAGTGGCGGCCAGCATGTCGAGCTCACGCAGGGTCTCGGCCTGGCTGACGCCGGGTTGGAGTTCTTTGGCCAGACCGAGCAGACGGTTGGTCTCCCCGCTCATCGCGGAGGGCACCACCACCATCTGGTGGCCGGCGCGCGCCCATTTCGCCACGCGCTTGGCGACGTTGCGGATGCGCTCGGTAGACCCCATCGAGGTGCCACCGTATTTGTGGACGATCAATGCCATGGTGTGTGAATGTGATCAGGCAAAACCTAGGGATTGTACCAACCCAGGCTGTCCCCCTCGCGCCGCACGCACCCGCTCCCCACGCGCAGCTCGATCCGGTGCCCGCGGGTGGTGCACGCCTGCACCTGGTGCACCAGTTGGTCCAGTTGGGCCGTGCTGGGTCGTGCAGCCGGGTCATCAAAGGTGCCCAACCAGTGCCGCAACAGGTTGGCCATGCGCGCGGGGCTGAGTTGCTGCAGCGCCGACAGGCGTGGCGGCAAACCGGTGGTCTGGGCATCCAACAGGGCCAACTCGCCCAGCAGCGCTTGCGCCTGCGCAGCGTGGCGGGCGCTGCGCGCCACGGTCTGCCGAATCGTGGGAAAGCAGGCCTCCAGCGCCGGCATCAGATCGCGTCGGATGCGGTTGCGGGTGTAGCGCACGTCGGCGTTGGTGGGGTCCTCCACCCAACTGACGTGGCATGCCGTGAGCCATTCACGCAAGGCTGAACCGGGCACCTCCAGCCACGGTCGGTGGAAGGTGAGGCCATGCCGCTGGTGACGCACCGGCATGGCGGACAGACCTGGCAAGCCCGCACCGCGTGACAAGGCGAGCAGCACCGTCTCCACCTGGTCATCCGCGTGCTGGGCCAGGGCCACATCCTGCACATCCGGCCAGTGATGCTGCACGGCCTGGGCCAGGGCCAGGTAGCGGGCCGTGCGAGCGGCCTCCTCAGGGCTTTGTCCCTGAGCAGCCCGCGCGTCCACCCGCACCACCTGCAGCGGCACACCCCAACGCTTGCACCAGTGTTCGCAGTGTTGGGCAAAACCTTCTGCAGCGGCTTGCAGCCCATGGTGCACGTGAATGGCCCGCACCTGACCGGGCCAACGCTGGCAACAGGCCAGCAGCAAGGCCATGGAATCAGCCCCCCCGCTCAAGGCCACCACGAGGGGCAAGGACGGGGTGAAGTGATCCAGGGACAACGCCGGCGGGGATTCAGCGCGACTCGGCCTTGGTGTCCGAGAATCGACCATAGCTTTGCAGCCGCTCGTAGCGACGGTCGAGGAGTTCCTTGACCTTCAAATCCGCCACCTGCCGCCAGGCATCGTTCAGGCCACGCTTGAGCGCCGCTGCCATTTGCTGCGGATCGCGGTGCGCCCCACCCAGGGGTTCGTTGATGATCTTGTCAATCAAGCCCAGCGCCTTCAGGCGATGCGCGGTGATGCCCAAGGCCTCGGCGGCATCTTCGGCACGCTCGGCGGTTTTCCAGAGGATGGAGGCGCAACCTTCGGGGCTGATGACCGAGTACACCGAGTACTGGAGCATCAGCACCTGGTCGGCCACGCTGATGGCCAGCGCCCCACCCGAGCCGCCCTCACCGATGATGGTGGTGATGATGGGCACTTCGAGCTGGGCCATCTCGAAGATATTGCGTCCAATGGCCTCACTCTGGCTGCGTTCCTCGGCATCAATGCCGGGATAGGCGCCGGGGGTGTCCACGAAGGTGAACACGGGCAGCTTGAATTTCTCGGCGGTTTTCATCAGCCGCAAGGCCTTGCGGTAGCCCTCGGGTCGGGTCATGCCGAAGTTGCGCAGCGCACGCTCTTTGGTGTCGCGGCCTTTTTGATGCCCCAGCACCATGCAGGGCTGGCCGTTGAAGCGCGCCAGGCCGCCCACGATGCTCAAATCGTCGGCAAAGTGGCGATCACCGTGCATCTCCACAAAGTCGGTGAAGAGGTGGCCGATGTAATCCAGCGTGTAGGGGCGCTCGATGTGGCGCGCGATCTTGGTGATTTGCCACGGGGACAGATCGCTGTAGATGTCCTTGGTGAGTTGCTGGCTTTTCTTGGCCAGCTGCTCGATTTCTTGCGAGATGTCGACGGCCGATTCGCTTTGCACATATCGCAACTCTTCGATCTTGGATTCGAGTTCGGCGATCGGCTGTTCAAAATCGAGGAATGATTTTTTGGCCAACGGGGCTCTCCTGATTCAATACGCCACTGGCACGGGGTCCAGGGATCTCCAAATATACCAAGTTGCCACACTGCAGTACGGCGCCCAGGCCTGGGCCACCTCGCGGGCTTCGCTGCGGCTGACCGCCTCGCCCGAAAAATAGTTGCGGCTGATGCCGTTGATGAGTCCCACATCGTCCAGGGGCAACACATTGGGTCGCATGAGGTGAAAGATGAGAAACATCTCGGCCGTCCAGCGGCCAATGCCGCGTATGGCCACCAACTCGGCAATGATGTCGTCATCGGACATGTTCGCCCAGGCCTTGACGGACACTTGCGCCTGCTCAAAGTGCAAGGCCAGGTCCACCAGGTACTCCACCTTGCGGGCCGACAAGCCGGCCTCGCGCATGTCGTCTACTTTCAGCTTGAGCACTTGCCCGGGTGTGAGGCGGCGGGAGAGTTTGGTGAAGCGGTCCCACACGGTTTGAGCGGCTTTGACGGAAATTTGCTGGCCCACGATGCTGCGCGCCAGCGTGACAAAGGCGTCCCCTCTCGACTCAAGTCGCGCCTCACCAAACTGGGGGATCAGGCGTTTCATGACCCGATCGCTCTTGGTGAGGTGACGGCAGGCGTCGTCCCAATAGTCCGGCACGGTGATGACGGTGCGGGTGGCGTTCATCAGCCACGCTCCCAGGTGGTGCCGCCGGCGCCATCTTTGAGCACGATGCCCTGTGCAGCCAGTTCCTGGCGTATCGCATCGGCCTGTGCAAAGTCCTTGGCCTTCTTGGCGGCAGCGCGTGCCTCGATACGTGACTGGATGGTGGCCTCGTCCAGACTCACGCCCGCTTGAAGAAACTGCTTCGGATCGGCTTGCAACAAACCCAACACCCCACCCAGCGCCTTGAGCAGGCCCGAGAGCTGGGCGGACTGGCTGCGGTTGACTTCACTGGCCAGGTCAAACAACACAGCCACCGCCTCGGGCGTGCCGAAGTCTTCGTCCATGGCAGCCTTGAATCTGGCGGCTTCGGGGGTGGTCCAATCGAGCTGGATGGATGCAGGGGGCACCGAGGCCAGGGCGGTGTACAGGCGCTTGAGTGCGGCGCGTGCGTCATTGAGGTGAGCGTCGCTGTACTGCAGTGGGCTGCGGTAGTGACTGCGCACGACAAAAAAGCGCACGGTTTCCGCGTCAAAGCTCTTGAGTACGTCCCGAATGGTAAAGAAGTTGCCCAGGCTCTTGGACATCTTTTCGTTGTCCACATTGATGAAGCCGTTGTGCATCCACACACGCGCCAGTGGCTGACCCGTGGCGCCTTCGCTTTGCGCAATTTCGTTTTCGTGGTGCGGGAACTGCAAGTCGGCACCGCCCCCATGGATGTCGAAGGTGGTGCCCAGCATCTCGCAGCTCATGGCGGAGCACTCGATATGCCAGCCCGGACGACCGGGGCCGAAGGGGCTGTCCCACTTCACATCGGCGGGCTCGGTGGGTTTGGCACTTTTCCAAAGGACGAAGTCGAGTGGATCGTCCTTGCCATCCAACACGGCCACGCGTTCGCCAGCGTGCAGCTCGTCAAGCGACTTGCCCGAGAGTTTGCCGTAGCCGGGAAACTTGCGCACGGCGTAGTTCACATCGCCATTGGGCACACGGTACGCCAGGCCGCGTTGCTCGAGCTGGCCGATGATGCCCAACATCTGGGGCACGTAATCGGTGGCACGCGGCTCGTGGGTGGGGCGCTCGATGCCCAGTGCGTCCGCGTCCTGGTGCAGCGCGTCGATCATGCGGTCGGTGAGCGCGCGAATGGTCTCACCGTTTTCGAGGGCGCGCTTGATGATCTTGTCGTCAATGTCCGTGATGTTGCGCACGTAGGTCACGCGCAGGCCGCTTGCACGCAACCAGCGCTGCACCACATCAAACGCCACCATGGAACGGGCATGACCCAGATGACAGAAGTCATAGACCGTCATGCCGCAGACGTACATGCGCACATGACCGGGTTCGAGAGGAACAAAGGACTCCAGCGCACGCGTGAGCGTGTTGTGAATGCGTAAGGACATGGACGGATTGGGCAGGGTGTTGAGATGTTCTGTCAACACGGGTGAACCAGCAGGCTGCGAAAGAGCGCTGAACTACAATGCGACGTATAACTCGCATCGCCTGCACCCGCCTTGTGCACCGTGCGTGTCGAGCCCGACCGATGACCGCCCACTCCGTGTTGCTTCACTTATTCACCCGCCGTGCACACCAGTTGCTGGTGTGTTGCCTGATGAGCGTGTGCTCACTCGGCTGGGCGCAGCTGGAGCGCACCACCACCGGTGACCTGGTGGACCACCACAGTGTGCAGCAACTGATGCGTCAGGCTCGCCACGCCGAGGCCTTGGTGCAAACCGAACGCTACCTCACCGAGCACCCGCGGGATCCCCAGATGCTCTTCATGCGGGCCAAGTCGCTGATGGAATTGCGGCGCACCGACGAAGCGCTGGACCAGCTCACTGCACTGGTGCAGCAATACCCCGAATTGCCCGAGCCTTACAACAACCTGGGCGTGATCCAGGCGTCCCGAGGCCAACTCGATCTGGCTCGCGAGTCCTTCGAGATGGCGCTGCGCAACCACCCCAACTATGACGTGGCGCTGGAAAATCTGGGCGATGTCCTGCTGCGCCAGGCCCGCCTGGCCTATGAAAAATCGCTTCTCATCAACCCTGGCAGCAAAACCCTGCCGCGCAAACTGCAGGCGCTCCCCACACCATGACGTTGCTACACCGTTTATCGCGCCACCCCTTGGGTGCACTCTTGACTGCGCCCGTGCTGGCGTTGCTGATCACCCTGGTGTCCTCTGCCAGCGCGGGCGCACAAACCGATGCCGCACCCCGCGTGAAATTCACCACCTCGCTGGGTGAGTTTGTGGTGGAAGTGTTTCCCGACAAAGCGCCCAAAACGGTGGCCAATTTTTTGAGTTATGTGCAGGACAAGCACTACGACGGCACCATCTTTCACCGTGTCATCAACAACTTCATGGTGCAGGGTGGCGGCTACGACACCCGCTACATGGAGAAAACCACGCGCGCGCCCGTGCGCCATGAAGGCCGGGAAGCCCTGGAAAAAGGGGGCCCGCGCAATGTGGTCGGCACACTGGCCATGGCGCGTACCAACGACCCCCACTCGGCTACCGCGCAGTTCTTCATCAACGTCAAAGACAACGACTTTCTGAACCCCACGCCGATCCCCCCGGGAGACCCCGTGCCGCGCTTCGAATACGGCGGTCGAACCTACACCAACATAGCGCGTGCGCAACTTGAGAATGCACCGCAACTGTTTGGCTACACCGTCTTTGGTCGGGTGGTATCGGGCATGGAGGTGGTCGAACGCATCAAGGCCGTCCCTACCGGATCGGGCGGTCCTTTCCAGACCGACGTGCCCCGCACGCCGGTTGTCATTCAATCTGCAACCTTACTGAAGTGAGTTTTTCATGAGCCAACCCCGCGTTGAACTGCACATCCTCGACCACGGCGTCATCACCCTGGAGCTCGATGCCGAGAAGGCCCCGAAATCGGTGGCCAATTTTCTGGCCTATGTGAACAAGGGCCACTACAACAAAACCATCTTTCACCGCGTGATCGATGGCTTCATGATTCAGGGTGGCGGCTTTGAGCCAGGCATGACGCAAAAGCCCACCGACGAGCCCATTGAAAATGAGGCCAACAACGGGCTGCGCAACGACCACTACACCGTCGCCATGGCGCGCACCGGTGAGCCGCACTCGGCCACCGCGCAGTTCTTCATCAACGTGGGAAACAACGACTTTCTGAACCACACCGCACCATCCCGCCAAGGATGGGGCTATGCCGTGTTTGGCAAAGTGGTAGCCGGCAACGAGGTGGTTGACAAGATTCGCGCTGTCAAGACGGGGCGGCGTGGCTTTCATGATGACGTGCCCAAAGAGGATGTGGTCATCGAGAAGGCCGTCGCGCTGTGAGGGGCGCAGGCCGTGCGCGTCACAGGCTTGCCCCACGCGCGCTGACCCTTGCTTGACGGCTTGCTGATGGCGTCACACCGCTTGCGCGCATGACCACGCCGACCCACTCGCACCTGCCTGCAGCGTCGGTCCCTGTGGTGGACGCTCGTGCATGGTCGTGCATCGACGTCATCTCCGACCTGCATGTGTGCGAACTGCAACCACGCACCGTGCAAGCGTGGCGCCACTACCTCGACACGACGCCGGCACAGGCGCTCTTCATCCTGGGCGATCTGTTTGAGGTGTGGGTGGGGGACGATGTGCTGGAGGATCCTGCCAGCACATTTGAACGTGACTGCGTGGACATCCTGCGCCGCGCCAGTGAGCGCATGCGCGTGTACTTCATGTGCGGCAACCGAGACTTTCTGGCCGGCGAGAGATTGATGCGAAGCAGTGGCATGCAAGCGCTGGACGATCCCACGGTGCTGCAACTCGATCAACAACGCGTGCTGCTGAGCCACGGGGACGCGTGGTGCCTGGACGATCATGACTACCTGGCCTTTCGGGCCGAGGTGCGCAGTCCGAGCTGGCAGCAAGCCTTTCTGGCCCGCCCCCTGCCGCAGCGACTGGCCCTGGCTCGCGAGATGCGCAGCGCAAGCGAATTGCGCAAGCGCAGCCACACGGCCTACGCCGACGTGGACGAAGCGCTGGCGACCGCGTGGCTGACGGCCAGTGAGGCTCAGATGCTCGTGCATGGCCACACCCACCGCCCCGCCACCCACACGCTGGCCTCTGGTCAGACGCGGTGGGTGCTGAGCGACTGGGATGCGGAGGTCACACCGGCACGGTCTCAAGTGCTGCGCTGGCGAGGCGAGTGGCAACGTATTGATCTGCCCCCTCTGGGTCAACCAACTCGATGACCAGCCCCGCCCGCAAGCCGGGCGCGGCCCACGACCAAACGTGGGCAGATCCCCCTCAACCGGTCTTGAGCAAGCCCTTGAGCGCAGTCTGCAAACGACGCGCCTGCTCCGCGTCATAGCTGGCCCCCAGCACACGCGCCGTGTCTTGCGTCCAGGTCTGTGCCGGCGCCGGGTCGTTGCGACGGGTGAGCATCTGCAACTGCAAGGCCCGGCGGGCCGGGACCTGGGCCGCCGGGCTGGGCACATCGGCGGCCATTTCCAGACGCAACAACGCCTCAGCGGCGTCGCCACTCGGGGCTTGCGAGACAGCCTGCACCCAGGCCTGGCGCTGGGGTGCCTGCAAACGGGCGCCCAGTTCCTTCAATGGCGGCACCTGATCGGCCTGGCGTTGTTCCCAGGCCGTGAGCAATTGGGTCAGCGCTTCGCCGTGGGCCTGCGCGGCCAGCTTGCGCAGGGTTTGCTGGGCCTGCTCGAGCGCGTTGCGTTGGGCTCGAAAGGCCGTGTCGCCCAGACGCGGACCGCGGGCGTCTGCGCCATCTCGACCGTCACGTCCATCACGCCGGTCAAAGCCACGGGCACTGTCGCGTGGCCCGCGCGCATCTCGTCCATCCCGTCCGTCTCGACCGCCTGGGCCACCGGGGCGGCCTCGATCCCCGGGGCGAGCACCGCGGCCGTCACGACCCGTGGCCGGTTCGGTGCGTTTCTGTCCCGGACGGTCATCGCCGCGGACGGCGACGACGGGTTTCTTGGCCACGGTAGGCGCAGGCGCTGGCGGAACAGCAGCTGCGGCTTCAGCGGCGGGGAGTTCCGACGTGTCTGACTGGGTGGCTGTGGCGGACTCGGCCGCCTCTTCAGCGGTGTTGTCGGGCGTGTCTGTGGTTGCGTCGTTTGCGCCGAGCGCAAGGTCTTGCGGGGGGAGCGCAGAAGCCGTCTCGGTCGTCGTGTCCGCCGACGCCTGATCGGGGGACGAACTGGCTGTCGCCTCTGCGTGGGCTGCCGTGGCTGCCGCAGCAGCAGCGGCAGCCTGACCCCGGGTGGCCTGCTCGAGGGCCTGCATGGCGGCACGGATCTGGGCTGCATCACCGCGCTGGGTGGCCGTCTCCAGCGCTTTGGCGGCCTGGATGACCGCTTGGTCCAGGGCTGAGAGCGCGGCGGCGGCCTGCTCACGCTGTTGGGTCTTGCGCTGGAAGGCTTCGTCAATGGGCTTGCGGAAGGCGTCCCAGAGCTTTTGCTCCTGGCGGCGATCCAGCGCCACCACCTGCGACTCTTGTTGCCAGCGCTGTTGCAGCGATTTCACGGCATCGATGCGCAGATGGGGTTCGGCCGAGAGGGCTTTGGCCTCTTCGATCAGCGCGTGTCGCTGTGCCAGGCTGGCCTTTTGCACAGCGGCCAGGGGGGCCTGGGCCTCGTGGAACGCCGCCTTCCACAGCGGCTGCACTTCATTGAAGACCTTTTCGCTGACATGACCTGCCTCTCGCCAGCGATCAGAGAACTGGTAGAGGGCGCGGTTGACCGCCTTCCAGTCGGGGCCCGCTGCATGAGCCGCCGCCCAAGCCTTGAGCTCTTCAATGAGGGCCAGGCGTTGAGCGCGGTGCTCAGCGCTTTCCGCGCGCACTTTGTCGAGCCAGCTTTCCACCACCTTGTGCGCACGGTTGCAGGCTTGATCAAAGCGCTTCCACAGGCCATGGTTGGGCAGACCGCCCTGGTCGGTTTGCTTCCACTCCTCGCGCAGTTGGCGCAAAGCCTCCTGCATCTTGCGCCCGCCCATGGCAGGCACCCAGGTGATGCGCTCCTTGGTGGGGGCGGGGGTCGCCTGGACAGCGGCAACCGCAGCAGATGCATCAGACGCGTCGGCGGTCGTGGCGTCAGTGACCGTCGCCGCAGTGCTTGCAGCGGTGGTTGCAGCAGCCTCAGCCACTCCGGTGGATTCGCTTGTCTGGGCTATCAGGGCGTGGTCAGGCTGATCGGCTGTCGGCACGGCAACTTCTGAGGCCTCTGGGACCGCGGTGACTCGCGGTGGTGTCTTGTCGGCACTGAGCTTGGCAGGGCCCGTGGCAGGCACTTTCTCCACCACTTTCTTGAACAAGGCCTCGGCGCGGGTCACCAGATCCTGGCGGATCTGGTCAGCGCGCCAGCGTTGCCAGCCTTCGAGTTCGCTGGCTGCCGCCAGCACGCCCTGGGCATGGTGCTCGAATTTTTCGTCCAGCCAGCGGCCCTGTTCGCGCAGGGCCTGCCGTACCGCCGCCGCCGCACCGGCACTGGCCTTGCCATGACCTTGGGCCAGCTCTTGCTCGAGCACAGTCAGCACGGCTTGCACGGCTGCTTGCGCCTGGGCGCGCTGGGCCGGGTCAATGCGAGGCTTGGTCGGTGCCGGGGCCAGGGCGGTGCCGGTGCGAGCGGCACGTAACTGGTCGGCCCAGGCCGGCACCGCCGGCAACTCCAGGGTCAGGTCGCTCGCCGCCTGGACGGTATGTGTCAGTGCAGCATCAAAGGCCTCCCACACCGCCGTCAGCTGCTGGCCGCTGGCCTGCAGCATGGGCGGGAAGCGGGCGTCCACGCAGGCCCAATTGGCGTCGCTGGTGAGGGCTTGGGCATCGGCCTGCAGGCGCTGCAGGTCGGCGGCCAGGGCGTCGCGCTGGCTGTGGGCCTCTTCCCAGGGTTTGGTGGACAGTATCTCGATGCGCTGGGCCATCATCATGCTGGCTTCGCGCTGGACCTGGGCGCGGTGCTGCAGGTCTTCGATGCCCTTGACGCGCTCGGCCAGTTGGACTTTCAGCGTGGACAAGGGCTCACGCGACAGGGGGGCCCCGGCCTTGGCGGCATCGCGCTGCCAGGCCATGGCGTCGGCCAGGTTGATGCGAGGGGCATCGCGCAGGGCTTCGCCTTTCAGGGCCCACTCCTGGGCCAAGCTGTCCTGGGCTTTGGCGCGGCGCAGCTCGTCGAGTTTTTCGCGCAAGGCCTTGGCCGCTCCCTTGTCGCGGGTGCTCATCTCGCGAAACACCTCTTGCATGGACTCCACCGAGGGGTCTGTGGCCAACCACACACGCAAGCGGGCAGCACGCTCACCGGACGTGGGAGCGGAAAAGGCACCACCGGTGAGCGTATCAAGTGTCTGGGTATCGTTCTGCGAGGAGGAAGAGGTCACGTCAACGGCCTGAAGGGAAAGGTCACAAGCGGGCTGAAGCCTGGTCCACTGATGGTGCGAGGCAGCCCGGAGAAACCTCTATTGTCGCCGCTTGAGGACGCCCGCGCCACCCGGCTTCTCGCCACCCGTCCTCTCGCCACCTGAGCCACGTGTGCGAAGCCCGGACAGGCCACGCCTGGAGCGGGTGGGTCCATGTGACGCATGACCCTAACGACACCCATGCGCCGCTTTGCCGGGTTGGGAGGCTCAACCTCACGCACTAAATAATACTTTAATGGTATTTTATGTTGGCATGTCACCTGAACCTTGGGGCCCGAGCCTTTAAAATACTCCGCAATGCCCCCTACTCAGGGCAACATGACTCCGCTTCGCCATTCGGCCTGCCCGGTCCCCGCTGGCACCTGTCCAGCCTCGTGGAACCCCACCGGGACGCCGACCCCATGCGAGAGATGGCCAACCGCAAGTTGACGCACCTGGCTGCACAACCTGACGCCATCCACCGTCGGAAAGGAATACACATGACAGCGCTGGAAAAATTGAATCACGGGCTGCGAACGTTCGCACAGGATGTCGCTCAGGGCTTTTTTGCCATCACGCACAGCGGGCTGGCCCTGCTGGGCCTGGCCGTGTTCTGCCTGGTGGTCACGCTGACCATGCGCCCCGATTTGCGCACCGCGGGCGAGGCCCGCCTGATCAGCTGGCTGCAAGAGCGCCAGGTCGAGGAAACCGGCTTTCAGACCGACTTTGAGGCGGTGGACCGCGCCACGGCCACAGACCCGACTGGCTTGCCCAAGCAGCAAGCCAGCATCGCCTTCTGGCTCAGCCGCAAGTACCGGGTGGCCGCCGAGCCGCTGGGCGCCTTGGTGGCCGAGGCCTACGAGTTGGGTCCCCGCAACCAGTTGGACCCCACTCTCATTTTGGCGGTCATGGCCGTCGAATCCGGCTTCAATCCGTTTGCCCAAAGCCCGGTGGGGGCGCAGGGCCTGATGCAGGTCATGACCAAGGTTCACTCGGACAAATACGAAAGCTTTGGCGGGCGCCTGGCTGCCTTTGACCCGGTGGCCAACCTGCGCGTGGGCGTGAACGTGCTCAAGGAGTGCATCGCCCGGGCGGGTTCGATCGAGGGAGGGCTGCGCTTGTACGTGGGCGCGGCCAACATCGAGGACAACAGCGGCGGTTATGCAGGCAAGGTCATCGCCGAACACGACCGCCTCAAGCGGGTGGCACAAGGACAATCCGTCCCCACCGTCCAGCCCACCGCCACCGCAGCGGTGGCTCAAAGCGTGGGAGATTTGTGGGAAAAAGCCCAAAAACTCGCTTCCTTCAAGGACAAGGAAGAGGACGTTTCGCGATAAACTTGAACCGTGCGCAACTGGCGATAGGCGTGTGCTGGCGGTCTCGCAGACCCCTCACACCGCTGACGTGGACTCCGGCCTGAACCAGGCCCCAACCACTGGGAAGCGCGCCACCCCTCGAGGTGTGAAGCCGTTCGCCTGGGCAGCCCTGATACAGGTTCGCGCCTGAGCCGCGTCCTGCAAGGGGACCACCATCCGAAGGACTGCCACCATGTACCACCGCAACATCCTGGTCGAACAGACCGACCCCGAGATCTGGGCCGCCATCCAGGCCGAGAATGCCCGTCAAGAGCACCACATCGAGCTCATTGCCAGCGAAAACTACGCTTCGCCCGCTGTGATGGCCGCCCAGGGCTCACAGCTCACCAACAAATACGCCGAAGGCTACCCTGGCAAACGCTACTACGGGGGATGCGAACACGTCGACGTGGCCGAGCAGCTGGCGATTGATCGACTGAAGCAATTGTTTGGTGCCGATGCCGCCAACGTGCAACCGCACTGCGGCGCCTCGGCCAACGAGGCCGTGTTCCTGGCTTTCCTCAAGCCTGGCGACACCATCATGGGCATGTCGCTGGCCGAGGGCGGTCACCTGACGCACGGCATGCCACTCAACATGAGCGGCAAGTGGTTCAACGTGGTGTCCTATGGCCTCAACGCGCAAGAGGCCATCGACTACGACGCCATGGAGAAAAAAGCCCACGAGCACAAGCCCAAGCTTATCGTGGCCGGTGCCTCGGCCTATTCGCTGCACATCGATTTCGCCCGCTTTGCCAAGGTGGCCAAGGACGTGGGGGCGATCTTCCTGGTGGACATGGCGCACTACGCCGGTCTGATTGCCGCCGGCGTCTACCCCAACCCGGTCCCGCACGCCGACATCGTGACCTCCACCACGCACAAGAGCCTGCGTGGTCCGCGTGGCGGCATCATCCTGATGAAGGCCGAACACGAAAAGGCCATCAACAGTGCCATCTTCCCTGGCCTGCAAGGCGGACCGCTGATGCACGTCATTGCGGCCAAGGCCGTGGCTTTCAAGGAAGCCATGCAGCCCGAGTTCAAGGCGTACCAGCAGCAAGTCGTGACCAACGCGCGCGTCGTGGCCGAGACGCTCACCCAGCGTGGCCTGCGCATTGTGAGTGGCGGCACGCAAAGCCATGTGATGCTGGTGGACCTGCGCGCCAAGGGCATCACCGGCAAGGTGGCCGAGGCCGTGCTGGGCCAGGCGCACATGACCATCAACAAGAACGCCATCCCCAACGACCCGGAAAAGCCCATGGTCACCAGCGGCGTGCGCATTGGCACCCCTGCCATGACCACCCGCGGCTTCAAGGATGAGGAAGCCCGCCAGACGGCCCACCTCATCGCCGACGTGCTCGACAACCCGCACGACGAGGCCAACCTGGCGGCCGTGCGCGCCAAGGTGCACGCCCTGACCAGCCGCTTCCCGGTCTATCGTTAAGCGAGCTGGCCGATGAAGTGCCCGTTTTGCGCCCATCTGGAAACCCAGGTCGTGGAGACCCGGGTCTCAGAAGACGCTGATGTGGTGCGCCGTCGGCGCCAGTGCAGCGCCTGCGACAAGCGTTTCACCACCTACGAACGGCCCGATGTGTCGTTTCCCACCATCGTCAAGAAGGACGGGCGACGCATCGAGTACGACCGCGAGAAGCTGCGCGCCTCCATGAACCTCTCGCTACGCAAGCGGCCCGTGAGCACCGAACAGGTCGACAGCGCCATTGAACGTATCGAGGAAAAACTGCTGACCCACGGTCAGCGTGAGGTGGCGTCGACCCGCATCGGCGAGTGGGTGATGCGCGAACTTCGCAAGCTCGACAAAGTGGCCTATGTGCGCTTTGCCAGTGTTTACCGCAGTTTTGAAGACATCGACGAGTTCAAAACGCTGGTGGACGAAGTGAGCCGCTGACCACCCACGACGCAGCACAGGCCACTGCACGCAGTCAGGTGTCCAGGCCAGGCGCCTGGGTTAGGCGCCTTTCCCAGGTGCCTTGGCCAGGTGCAGGCATCACCTCCATGACATGACCCACGGGCAGGCGTTGGCCCGCAAGATGACGCTTCCTAACCCGCCGTGGTCGAAAGAAGCTCATGTCCTTGTTGTCTCAGGGTGTTGTTCGCGTGGTGCTCAAAAGCTGTGCCGCTCGTGGCGCGCTGTCTGATCAGGCGGCCGGGAGAATGCCCTCACCTGTGCCCCGCAACCATGCCGCGAGCGCATACGGGTTTTCTTTGGCCGAGTGCCTGTGCGCGGTGGCGTTGATGGCCACCCTCAGTGTGTTGGCGTTGCCGTCGCTCGAATCGCTGGCCCAGCGCGTGCGGGTGGACATGACGCGCGACCGCTGGTTGTCCGACCTGGACCTGGCACGCAGCTGGTCAGCCCGGCACGGGGTGGTGAGTGCGCTGTCCCGGCGCACGGATTGCCCAGGTCTGGCCGATGCGCGCGATTGGCGCTGCGGCTGGCAAGTGGTTGTGGTCAACAGCGCTCAGGTCTTGCAGGAGTCCCCTTTGACGGGAGAGCTCTCCGTTCTCTACAGCACCACCACCGGCGAGTTGCGCATTGCGGCCAGCGGAGACCCCATGACCGCGGGCGCCAGTTTGCGAATCAAGCCGTGGCGAGCCGAGTGGGTGTCGTTGGCCACCACCATTTGCCTCAACATTGCGGGGCGGGTGCATTGGCAATCCGGTGAGGGCTGCGCATGATGTCGATGGGGTCGGCGGCGGCCTTGCTGGTGAGTGCCCTGGGCATAGCCCCCCTGGTGCTGAGTGCCTTTCAGGCGCTGCGCTGGGAGCGAGACAGCCTGGCCCAAGGACAAGCCGTGTTGCTGGCACACGACTTGTCACACCGCTTGCACCTGAACGCCGCGGGCGCAAGCCATTACCGGCTCACCTGGGGGCAACAACCGGCCGCGCGCTCCTGCCGGGATGCCCCGTGCTCGCGTGGTGACTGGGCACAAGCCGATCTCACCGAGTGGCGTTCTCACGTGGGTCAGGTGCTGCCCGATGGAGATGCCTGGCTGCAAGGCGTGGCGGGGTCCCCACTCAGCCTCTGGTTGGTGTTGGCCTGGTCCTCCGACGCAGGGCGTGATGCAGGTCTCAGCGCCCATGCCCCGGTGCCCTGCCCCGAGGGCAAACGCTGCCAACTGTGGGTGCTGACCCCTTGAAAGCACGCCATGCTGTTGAGTGACACCCTGCTGGCCATGAGCCTATCGTTGGGCGCGTTGGCCGCTGGCTTGCAAGCCTGGAGCCATCTGCGCACCTCGCAACAAACCGTGCAGGCCCACGAGCAGATGCACGCCCAGCAGCGTGAGGTGCAGCGACTGCTGGAGCGCATCAGCCTGTCCGCCGGCGCCACGCGGGTCACCACATCCTCCCAGGGCACAACACACTGGGTGTCCAAAAGCGCCCCCATCAACGGTGGGGAAGGCACGAGTGGAGACACATTGACCTGGGTCGTGCCACGCGAGATCGACCCGCGTGACTGCCAGGGCAACCAGGCTTCCAGCCTGGATGCCATCGCCCACCACCTCAAGCTCAGCACCCAGCATGAACTCAGTTGCAAGGACACGCAGCGACCCGAGGCCTTGTTCCAGGCCCTGGCCGAACGCGTGGAGGATCTGCAAGCGCTGTACGCCGAAGCCTCGGGCGGAGCCGGCAACGATCCCGCCCAAGCCCCGTTGCAATGGAAAAGTGCGGATCAAGTGCTTGACTGGCGAGAGGTGCGCGCCGTGAGCCTTTGTGTGCGCTGGGCCAGCCCCCACAAGCTGGGGCAGGCCAGCGTCAACATCACAGGATGCCGGGGTGAAACGGTGGCGGGAGACGGGCGTCTGCGTCGGCTACAGCGCAGCACCTTGCGCCTGTCCAGCCAGGGGGATGAATGAGGCGTACGCCGGGTGCTGGCCAGCGGTTCCTGTGGACGCCGGCGCAACGCCGTGCCAACGGGCCATCGGCTCGGGGCATGACCGTGCCCGTGCTGCTTCTCCTCATGGCGTTGATGTCGAGCCTGGTGCTGAATCTCTGGCGCAGCGCCATCACCCGTGAGGCACTGGCCAGTGCCGATGCAGATCGCCTGCAGGCCCGGCAAGCTGCGCGCGCCCTGATTCGGGAAGCGCAGCAGGACATCCTGACGACCAGCCCCAACACGCGCCACACCCCAGGGGCTGAGGGCTCCACCCAGGCCTTCTTTCCACAGACCCTGTCGGTCTGGCCCACCTTGACAGCACGCTTGCAAGGCCTGGGGGCCTTGCCCTGCCAGGACGGCATCTGCCTGTCCATGTCCAACGCGGAGAGCACGGCGTCCACTGTCGGTTTGTGGACCTCTCGTCTGTCCGGGGCAGCCAGCCCCGGGCAGTTTGTGCCGCGTGTTGCGGGTACCGACCCACTGGTCGCCCAGTTGTACCCAGGCACGGCTGCGTACTGGGTAGAGTTGATGCCCTTTGACAGCGCAACAGCCGCCGACGCCTCGCTCGTCGAGGTGACACCGGGCGTCCCGCCCCTGGTTTACCGCATCACCAGCTATGCACAGGGGCGGTTGCCGGGCACGCAGGTGGTGCAGCAAGTGCTGTGGCTGGCCACTACCAACGCCCCGCATCGCGGCAACGCCCCCCGTGTGCTGCAGTGGCGGGAATGGCTGCCATGAGACCGGCCGCAGCGCCGCCCTCCCGCGGCTGGACCCTCATCGAACTGCTGCTGGTGCTGGGCATCGTGGGCGTGTTGACGCAATGGGCGCTGCCCTCGGCAACAGAGTGGGTGCAGCGTGCGC
>JACCDK011618005.1_pt1 | contig 22253 bp, 16 predicted proteins | sample 7445871 | NCBI WGS metagenome assembly JACCDK01 (sample SAMN15323436, study PRJNA562643) | freshwater metagenome | isolation source: river surface water | place: USA:Blue River Watershed | collected 2017-08-15
GGTCCGCTTGGAAGGCATCAAGATTGAGCAAGAGCTCAAAGAGTTGCGCACCGAGCAAACTCAGCTTGAAGAAATATTGGCCAATCCATCGGCGCTCAAACGTTTGATGGTCAAGGAAATTGAGCAAGACGCCAAGACTTTTGCAGACCCACGCCGCACCCTCATTCAAGAAGAGAAGAAGGCTGTGGCCGAAGTCAAAGTGGTGGATGAACCTGTCACGGTGGTGGTGTCACAAAAAGGCTGGGTGCGTGCACGCCAAGGCCATGGTCACGACGCCAGCAGTTTTGCATTCAAGTCGGGCGATGGTTTGTATGGCACCTTTGAATGCCGAACGGTCGACACCTTGTTGGCATTTGGTACCGCTCAAAAGGGCGGTGGTCGCGTGTACTCTGTGCCTGTGGCGTCCTTGCCTGGCGCACGGGGGGATGGTCAACCCATCACCACTTTGATTGAACTGGAGGCGGGGACGCAAGTGGCGCATTTCTTTGCGGGTCCTGCCAATGCCACTTTGTTGTTGTCCAGTTCGGGTGGGTATGGCTTCATGGCCACCGTGGAAAACATGACCTCTCGCCAGAAAGGCGGTAAATCATTCATCACCGTGGGTGAGGGTGAATCGGTGTGCGCCCCCTCCCATGTGTCGGGTTCCAGTGCCACACCTGCCGTGGGCGCTTCAGCCATGCCAGCCGCCACGCATGTCGCTTGTGCCTCCACAGGTGGCCGCATACTCACATTTGAAATCAGCGAACTCAAGTTGATGGAGAAAGGCGGGCGCGGTTTGATGTTGTTGGACCTCGAAGCCAAAGACACGCTGGCCGGCGCAGCGGCATACACCCGCAGTGTGAAGCTGACGGGCATTGGCCGTGGTGGCAAAGACCGTGAAGAGACTTTGGAAATTCGCAGTTTGAACAATGCGCGTGCAGCCCGTGCACGCAAAGGCAAAGCCGCTGATCTTGGGTTTAAACCGACACAAATCTCACGCGTGGAATAAACAGGCGGTCACTGCGTTGAACAAGCAAGGCACCTTTTGAGGTGCCTTGTTGTTGGCGCCAATGGGCATCAGTGTTTTGGCGCGAAATGCATGCGCGGCACAAATTGGTAAGTAGAACGCCAGCAGGTGGCCAGCAGCTCTTCTGGGCCATGCCGATGCGTTAATTTTTTACGCAAACGGGACACGCACACCTGCAATCGCTTGTTGTTGTAAAAGTCTGAAAGGCCCCAGATGGCCTTTTCGAGGGCATCGCTGCGCAAGGCTTGCTCGGGGGCCAAGGCCAATTGCGTCAGAAGCACCGTTTCCATGGCAGTCAGGTCAATGGCATTGTTGGCCGGGCCCGTTAGAAGTGCTCTGACGGGGTCAATGGTCCAACCTGTTTTGACGGTGCGGGGAAGCCGAGCGGCCAAACGTTGCACGATGGCGATCAACTCGATGGTGTTGAAAGGCTTGCTGATGCACACATCAGCACCCGCCGCAATGGCTGCAATTCTTTCTTCGGGCTGAGCGGCCGGCGCCACCATGATGACGCGAAGTTCGGGGTGTTTGGCAAATTGCGAGGCCAGGGTCAGACTTTGTTCGCCCAAGGTGACCGCATCCAAGATCACCACATCGCAGGTGCCTTGCGCATGATGTTGATTCAGTTCGTCAGGATCCTTGCAGTGAATGCCGTGCATGCCTGTGCTGCTCAGGTGCGTCAGCACCTGATCTGCCAAATGCTGATCTTGTTCAACGAAGCTGACGCAGAGAGGTTTCATGACAGATTTCCTTGTTTAAATGTTGACTTAAGAACTCATGTTAATTCTTTTTGTATACATTTATAGGTACCTTGTAATCATTAATTTAATTAAAAGATACTATTTTTTACAGGAAATCGACATTTCTCCTCTCAAAACTTCAATTTATGCATTGCCTTTCCAAGAACTTGCAAAAATGAACAATGTGGTGAATTTGTTGAATATGGCTCAAGCGATTTCAGCAATCAATTCAATTTCGACACAGGCACCCATCGGCAATTGCGCGACACCGAAGGCACTGCGGGCATGAATGCCCGCATCGCCAAACACTTGGCCCAGCAATTCACTGCAACCGTTGGTGACCAGATGTTGCTCGGTAAAGTCGGCCGTGGAATTGACCAGGCTCATCACTTTGACAATGCGTTTGACCTGATTGAGATCGCCCACAGCTGCATGCAAGGTGCCCAAGAGATCAATGGCCACTGCGCGCGCAGCCAGTTTCCCTTCTTCGGTTTGAATGTTCTTGCCAAGCTGGCCAGCCCAGACTTGACCGTCTTTTTTGGAAATGTGGCCGCTGAGGAACACCAAATGGCCAGTTTTGACATAGGGCACATAGGCCGCTGCAGGCGTTGCAACGGGGGGCAGTGTGATGTGAAGTGTTTCGAGGCGTTTGTAGACAGACATGTTGATCTCAGTTTCAAAAATTAAATCGGCGCCACAGTGACATTGACCTGCAACGTGTGGTTCGTACCCCCTTGCAAGACGCCTCGCAAGGGTGAAACGTCTGCAAAATCGCGGCCCACAGCCAAGCGCACATAGTCTTCGCCCGGACTGCACCAGCCTTCTCGATTGTTGGTGGGATCGAAATCGTACCAAGATTCTGTACCCGCAGATGCATCCCTGTGGGGCACGCGCAAAGAGACCCATGCATGGGATGCATCGCTGCCAATCAGGCGAGCTTGTCCGGGGGGTGGTTCTGTCAACAAATACCCACTGACATAGCGGGCCGCCAAGCCCATGCTGCGCAGACAAGCCAGCATGACATGCGCAAAGTCTTGGCAAACGCCTCTTTTGCTGGAAAGCACTGTGAGAGCAGGGGTGCTGATATCGGTGCTGAAGGATTCGTAGTTGAATTCAGTGTGGATGCGTTGCATCAGATCACGGACCGCTTCTATCAAGGGCCTGCCAGGCTTAAAGCTGACAAGCGCATAGCGTTTGAATGCTTGGTCAACGGGGGCATGGTGTGAAGCATAAGCAAATGGGGTTGCGTCGTCGCTGGCTTGGCCTGCCCTGTAGGTGTAGGCGTCATGGGCTTGTTCCCATGTGAGCGTGTTGCCATGGTCTTGCAAAGAGGTGGCCAGTTCAAGCGGCAAGGGACAGGTTTCCAGCGTCGATTGCGCATGAACCTGCAAGGTGTTGTGCGCAACGGGCAGAGAAAAATAGACGCGTTGGTTGCCAAACGCGTCGCTTTGACGCCGACGCTTGGGAGAGTCTGGCAAGGTGCCGAACACATGGGAGAGGCAGGTTTGGCAGGCCGTATTGACAGGCTCGAGGTGTGCCACATGCTGCGCGGTGACCACCGTGGGGCTGTAGCTGTAGAGGGTTTCGTGTGTGATGCGAAGTTTCATAAGCACCCAACTTAACTTGCGCCAACGCTGCGTTGTGCTTCATCACTGTGTGAAAAAAACAAACTGTTCAATTGGTCTGAAACACTGCGAGCCGTTTGGCGGCATTGACCAAGCAGCGCCAGCAATTCAGCACGAGGGTGCAGACCGTCTGCTGAAAGTGATGCGAAATCAACTTCCGACAAGATGGGTATTTGGCGCGACATGTCCTCGGTGGCGCCGTTGGCGAGGTGGCCCATTTTGGCCAAGCGACCTCGCAAGGTTTGCGCAACCCATCCCAGGGCGCGCGGATTGTCTGTGTGCGTCAGCAGCAACTCCAGCATGGCCCCCAAGGTCCGACTTTGCTGGTACTGCGCGTGAAAGGCGATGGTGCTGTCGAACAAAGCCAGCACCGCATCGAAACCTGCTTGGCGATGGAGGCATCCAGTTTCAATGGCTGTGGCCAAGGCATGCGCCAAAAAATCCAGACGCTCGATGTGACGGCCAATCGACAAGAGACGCCAACCATCGTCGCGTGACATGCGATCGGTTTGAGCACCCGTCAGGGCGGCCATCAGTTGGCTGGTTCGGGCCAAGAGTTGCTGTGCCCAGACGCTGGTTGCCACAGGCGCATCCTGTTCTTGCGACTGGAAAAAGGCATTTTCAGTTTGTTCAATCAAAGACCAATGTTCGGGTGACAAACGTTCGCGCACGGCCGCAGCGGCCAACTTGATGGCACGCAAGTTGTAGCCTACACCCGTGGTGTGTTGGGTGTCCCAAAAGCCTGAAATCAGCGCCTGTTCAAACAGCCGTTTCGATGGCTGGTCTTGCACAACGCCAGAATTGACCAAACCATGTGCCACGCAAAGTTGAGTGAGCCAATCCAACAAAGGGGGGCTGTGCTGCGCTTCACTGTTCAAGCTGTTGAGGGCCAGTTTGGACAGCCTCAAGGTGTTTTCTGTGCGTTCTGAGTAACGTCCCATCCAAAATAAATTTTCAGCGGCACGGCTGGTGACCAAGCGATGGCGCTGCGAGCGGGCCACAAAAACGGCTTCTGGGGCAGTCGGCTGATGGGGGGCTGCAGCCACAGACGCATTCACAGCGGCCTTGTCTGCCAAGACCCAGACATCGGCGCTGCTGCCACCCTGCTGCATGGAAGCAATGCCATTTTGAGTGCCCAGCCGCGCCAAGCCGCCGGGCAAGACTTGCCAGCCGCCATCTTCATGGGCCAACACAAAGACACGCAAGATGACCGGACGTGATGGCATCGAGCGCAAGTCGGCAAAGGTCGGTGTGTGCGACAGCGGAACCAAACTTTGCACGGTGTAAGCTTCGGGATCGTCTTGAATGCGCGCTTGCCAAGCTTCTAAATCTTGCCAATCGAGGCGATGCCCCATCACAGGTTCAAAACTGGTGCGACCTGGGGTGTAGGGGTAAGTGGGTTTGATGACGCATTCTTGAAGTCGCGGCAACACATTTTGCATGGCGGCTTGTTCGCCACACCACCAACTGGGAATGGCGGGCAACAGCAACTCTTCTTGCAAAAGCGTTTGCGACAACTTCGGCAGAAAACCCAGCAGCGCATTGGACTCTAAGAAGCCTGAACCCGGCGTGTTGACCACCAAGACATTGCCCGCTCGAACGGCTTGCAACAAGCCCGGTACGCCCAAGGTGGACTCCGCACGAAGTTCTAAGGGATCGAGCCAGTCATCGTCGACGCGCTTGAGCAAGCCATGGACAGGCTGAAGGCCTTCCAAGGTTTTCAGATACAGCTTTTCGTCACGAACCAGCAAGTCATTGCCTTGGACCAGCGAGAGGCCCAAGTAGCGTGCCAAATAAGCTTGTTCGAAATAAGTTTCGTTGTAGGGGCCGGGTGTCAGCAAAGCAATGTGGGCCTGCATGCCAGCACGGGTTCGCTGCTTCAGCGCATTGACAAAGGAACGATAGGATTCTGCCAACGCGCGCACAGGCATGGCTTCAAAGGCACGCGAAAACTGATTGGAAATGATTTGGCGGTTTTCCAGCAAATAGCCCAAACCTGAGGGCGCTTGCGTTCTTTGCGACAACAACCACCAGCAACCATCAGGCCCTCTGATCAGATCGAAGGCGGCCAAATTCAAATACCGCCCGCCCACCGGTGAGCTGCCTTGCATGGCATGCAAATAGCCCGCATGGCCTTGGACCAACGCATAGGGAATGGCGCCTTGTTTCAAAAGATGCTGCATGCCGTAGACATCGGACATGATGCCCTCTAGCAGGCGCATGCGCTGGACCACGCCGGTTTCGATTTGCGACCAATCTTGTGGCGTTAACAGCAGCGGCAGCAAGTCGAGGGACCAAGGACGTTGGGGTTGGTCGGCATTGGCATAAACGTTGTAAGTCATGCCGTTGTCGCGAACTTGCCGCATCATCGCGTCGTGACGTGCGGGCAAACTTTGAATGCCATCAGAACCTAAATGCGATAAAAAAGCTGTCCAAGCGGTGCTGGCAGTTTGCTTGGCTGCAGACAAATGCTTGGGGACGTCGGACACCTTGCTGACGCCGCCTCGCATCTCATCCCAGTGACCTGTGGGGGCCAGATCGATGTCACTGACGATGGCTTGAACCATGGCCGCTGAAGCGCCCGTGCCTTGCGTGCCTTGGGTGTTGGCAGAAAAAAGCTTGTTGTTAAATTCCACAATGCGTCAATTGTCACCTCATCTGACCCGTCGCAGATCCAATGTGAACGGAAATTCTGGACTGGCTGCCAATTCAATGTTGGCGGGCGGCATGGCCATGCGACCGGGTGTGTGGCCCATTCTGAAAAATCGAGCCAATCGGCGACTTTCAGCCTCATAGGCATTGACGGGCAGGGTGTCGTAATTGCGACCGCCTGGGTGGGCCACATGGTACTGCGCGCCACCGATCGAGCGTTTCATCCAAGTGTCCAGCACATCCACTGTGAGCGGTGCATGCACGCCAATGCTGGGATGCAAGGAGGAAGGCGGGTTCCAAGCTTTGTAGCGCACGCTGGCCACAAACTCACCCGCCGTGCCCGTGGCTTGTAAAGGCAAGGCATGGCCATTGACCGTCACCGTGTATCGGCTGGGGTTGAGGCCAGTGACATGCACTTCCAATCGCTCCAAGGAAGAGTCGACATAACGAGCGGTGCCACTTGACGTGCTTTCTTCACCCATGACGTGCCAGGGTTCCAGTGCATTGCGCAATGTGACTTGAATGGCATCCACGCAAAATTCGCCCACTCTCGGAAACCTGAATTCAAAGTGCGGCGCAAACCAGGCGGGATCGAAATGAAAACCTGCATCGCCCAATTCAGTGAGCACATCATCAAAATCCATTTGGACGAAGGTCGGTAACATGAAGCGGTCGTGCAAGGTGGTGCCCCAACGCGTCACGGGTGCGGTGTAGGGCGCATCCCAAAATCGAGCGACCAAGGCGCGCAACAACAATTGCTGAACCACACTCATGCGTGCATGGGGCGGCATTTCAAAGGCGCGCAATTCAAGCAAGCCCAGACGGCCGGTGGCTGAGTCGGGCGAGTACATCTTGTCGATGCAAAACTCGCTGCGGTGCGTGTTGCCTGTCATGTCGACCAAGATGTTGCGCAAGCTGCGGTCCAGCAACCAGGGTGGCATGCTGTGTCCGTGAATTTGGCGATTCCGAACAATTTCACGCAAGGCAATTTCAAGTTCATAAACTTGGTCGTTGCGCGCTTCGTCCACACGGGGTGCTTGGCTGGTGGGACCTATGAACATGCCACTGAACAAGTAACTGAGGCTGGGGTGGTTGTGCCAATACAGCAGCAAGCTGGCCAACAATTCGGGGCGCCGTAAGAAGGGGCTGTCTTGTGGTGTGGCACCGCCCATCACCACGTGATTGCCGCCCCCAGTGCCTGTGTGTCTGCCGTCCGTCATGAATTTCTCGGCACTCAAGCGCGTTTCAAATGCCGCTTGGTAAAGAAACTCGGTGTGTTCTACCACTTCTTTCCAAGTGTTTGCGGGGTGAATGTTGACCTCGATCACACCAGGGTCGGGTGTCACTTGCAACAACTTCAATCGCGGATCGCGAGGCGCAGGATAACCTTCCAACACCAACTTCATTTGAAGTCGCTGTGCAGTGTTTTCGATGGCACGCAGCAGGTTCAAATAATCTTCAAGCCGTGCAAGAGGCGGCATGAACACATACAACACGCCTTTCGCGTTGGCATCTGTTGTCGCATCTTTCAAAGCCACAGGGCCATTTGCGCGTCGAGGGTCGCGAATCTCGACGCACAAGGCAGTCCGCACGGTCTGCTTGTCTGAAGTAAAGCGTTCGGGTGCCTGGATGGCGGGTGACGTGGTGAGCGATGTTGCTTCTCGTCTTTGCGAAACGACGGTTGTTTGAGGGGGTGCGGTGACGCGGTTGATGACTTGCCCCTGCGACAAAGGCGCACGAGGTGCATAGGGATCTTGCGCAATCAACACATTCCGGTCGGTGGCAGCCGACCAAGGCAAGGAATCCAGGGGCAGGCGCCAACCCATGGCAGAGTCACCCGGCATCAGGTAGAGGCGCTCGTCACGCACAAACCAAGGCCCGCTTTGCCAAGTGGTGGTCGACTCACAATCCGTGCTGGGATCGCGGGCCTGGAGGGGCAACAGGTAGCCCACTTCGCGGTCCAGTCCTTGGGCAAAAACGCGGTGCAGTCGGGCACGTTCCAATTCATCGTCGAGCCGAGAATCGAAAGGGTCGACGTTGACCGGCAGTCGACGTTCGCGCCACAGGTAGTACCAAGTGTCTTCATAAGCCGGCTTGATGTGGGCGCTTGAGACGCCTAACTCGGTGGCCAAAGCCGCAATGAACCTTTGCGCATCTTGTGGGGTGTAGTGATGTGCAACGCGCTCATCTGCAAACAAACCTGGGTCTTGCCAACACGGCTGCCCATCTGCGCGCCAATGAATGCTGAGGGCCCAGCGTGGCAATTGCTCACCTGGGTACCACTTGCCTTGACCAAAATGCAGAAAACCACCTTGTCCGTATCGCTGCCTCAATTTGTGCACCAACTCTGTGGCCAAACCACGTTTGGTGGGCCCCAGTGCGTCAGTGTTCCATTCAGCGGCATCACGGTTTTCGGTGGCGACAAAAGTGGGCTCACCGCCCATGGTCAGACGGACATCACCAGCCAACAAAGATTGATCGACTTGTTCGCCCAAGGCCAAAACCTCGGCCCATTGTTCCTCGGTGTAAGGTTGGGTGACGCGGGGTGATTCGAAGATTCGCGTGATCTTCATTTCATGGCTGAACTCAACCTCTGCTTTGTCCATCAAGCCTTCGATGGGTGCTGCACTGGCGGGTTGGGGCGTACACGCCAATGGCAGGTGACCCTCACCTGCAAGCAGCCCAGAGGTGGGGTCTAAACCAATCCAACCCGCACCGGGCAGGTACACCTCACACCAAGCATGCAAATCGGTGAAATCGACTTCCGTACCACTGGGGCCGTCCAGAGATTTCACATCGGGTGTGAGTTGTATCAAATAGCCCGAAACAAAGCGCGCTGCCAATCCCATGTGGCGCAACAACTGAACCAGCAGCCATGCGGAATCACGGCAAGAGCCACTTCCCAATTTCAAAGTTTCTTCGGGAGTCTGAACCCCTGGGGCCATCCTGATGAGGTAGTGGATGTCTTTGTAGACCTGCTGGTTGATCTGCACCAAAAAATCAATTGTTTTTTGCCGTTTTTTCTCGAGGGTGTCGAGGTACTTTTCAAACAACGGGGTGCATGGCAGTTTTTCCAAATAAGGGGTGAGCGCCTCCTTCAACGCTGGGGGGTAGGTCAAGGGCACATGCTCAGCGCTGGGCTCTAAGAAAAAGTCAAACGGATTGAAGACGGCCATTTCCGTGACCAGATCAACCGTCACTTTGAATTCAGTGGTTTTTTGAGGAAAGACCAAGCGGGCTTGGTAATTCGAGAAAGGGTCTTGCTGCCAATTGATGAAGTGGTTTTCGGGTTCTACCTTCAGGCTGTAGGACAGGATGTGACTTCGGCTGTGCGGTGCGGGTCGCAGGCGGATGACTTGAGGACCCAACTGGACAGGCCGGTCATACCGGTAATGTGTGACATGGTGCAGTGCGACGTGAATGGACATAAATGCAAGTAAGCGCAACAGCGGCTGCATCGAAAGTACAGCTTGGGCTGTCTAAACTAGCAAAAGCCGCGCCATCCTTGGCCAAGCGGAAAGGCTCATGCATGTGGCGATGGTTACCGGGTTGGATCGGTGCTTGGCTTTTGGGAACTGCGCTTCAATTACAGCAAGAAAGTTTATGGCCTGTTGCGTGGACCTTGACGAGCCTTGCAGGTGCTTTAACGGTGCTTGCAGGTGCGTTCTGGCTTGACCGTTGCCAAGCGCATGCAGTCCAACACCATTTACCTTGGGCGATACACCGTTTGGCGGTTTGGGGGGCAATTGCATTGCTGGCGTGCGCTGTGGTCAATGCACGCTGCACATTTCAAATGCAAGGCGCATTGAATCCACGGTGGGAAGGACAAGACCTGCATGCTGTGGTTGAGGTGGCGTCATTGCCTCGCATGGGTGACAAGGGTGTTGTATTTCGCGGGCGGGTTCTGCGCGCAAGCTTGGCCTCTTCAGATGAGGAGGTCAAGGTTCCCAAATTCATTGAGTTCCATTGGTCCGATTGGGAGGCACCCCGCAGCATGGACTTGCCGCTGTGGCAGAACCTTCAAGCAGGTGATCAGTGGCAGTTTCAGGTTCGGCTGAAGTTGCCCCATGGCAGTCTGAATCCGGGTGGTTTTGACGAAGAGTTGCGTTTGTGGGAATTGGGCATCATGGCAACAGGCAGTGTTCATGCGGGCAAGGGCCAAAGGCCTCCCAACAAGCTCAGCAGTTCTTGGCGCTATCCTGTCGATCGATGGCGTCAACAAGTGCGATCACAAATTCACGCTACGCTGCAGGCCAACGCGATGGGCGCCCAATCTTCAGCGGGCTTGATTGCTGCTTTGGTGATGGGTGATCAAGCCGAGATTGCGTCAACCGATTGGCAGATTTTCAGGGCAACTGGAGTGGCGCATTTGATGAGCATTTCTGGTCTGCACATCACCATGCTGGCTTGGCTTGCTTCAGCCTTGTTGGGCTGGGGTTGGCGAGCTTCCGCGCGACGGGGAAGTGTGCTGTGCTTGCGTTGTCCGGTACCCTTTGCCGCATCCGTGGGGGGCTGTCTGGTGGCCATCAGCTATGCCGTTTTTTGTGGTTGGGGCTTGCCCGCACAACGAACCGTTTTGATGCTGTTGGTTTTGACGGTGTTGAAATGGCGAGGTGTGCGTTGGCCATGGTATGGCAGTTGGACATTGGCCTTGTGGGCTGTGAGTTGTTGGGACCCATGGGCCTTGTTGCAAGCGAGCTTTTGGCTGAGCTTTGTGGCTGTGGGATCCTTGATCCTGGCAGACCCAGGCGTCACGTCGCAACGCACCAATTTAGAGACTCAAGACGCCAAAATGGTGCAAGCCAGGCCGATTGCGAATTTTCGCTTCATGTTGGTCAGTCGCGTGTTGACTTATTTCAAATCGCTGGTTCGCGAGCAATGGGTGGTGACCGTGGCTTTGGCGCCCTTGTCCATTTTGTTTTTTGGTCAATTGTCGGTGTCGGGCGTGTTGGCCAATTTGATCGCCATACCTTGGGTGACTTTGTGTGTGACCCCGCTGGCTTTGGCGGGCTGTTTTTGGCAGCCTTTGTGGCATGTGGCAGCGGGCGCATTTCAGCCTTTGATGTGGTTTTTGACATGGCTGTCGGAATGGCCCTCTGGCGTCTGGCATTTTGCGCAAGCACCTTTGGGACTGACGATGTTGGCCGTCTGCGGTGCATGGCTCGGTTTTCAAAAATGGCCTGGGGCGATCCGGTATTGGGGCGCGTTGTGGTTGTTGCCCGTTCTCATGTGGCAAGTGCCCAGGCCCATTTGGGGTCAATTTGATTTGTGGGCGCTGGACATTGGTCAAGGCAATGCGTTGCTGCTCAGAACCGCACACCATGCCTTGCTGTACGACACGGGGCCGACCTGGGGTGCTGATGCGGATGCAGGTCAACGTGTGCTGGTGCCGTTCATGTCACGCATGGGGGTTGACTTAGACCGCTTGATGCTGAGTCACCGTGACAGCGATCACACAGGGGGTGCGGCTGCTGTGTTGGCATCCCATCTTCAAGCTGATGTGTGGACATCTTTGGAGGCGGGCCACCCATTGGCGCAATTGCGTGAAGTGCACCGGTGCTCTGCGGGCCAAAAGTGGACCTGGGATGGGGTTCAATTCGAAGTCTTGCATCCTGCGATGGCCGACTATCCCCTTGCGAAAAGCGCCAATGGCCTCAGTTGTGTGTTGCGAATTGATGCACATCAAGGCCAAGGGATGCAAGACGGGCATGATGGATGGCCTGCCAGTGCTTTGCTGGTTGGCGACATCGAGGCGCCGCAAGAGCAAGCTTTGCTAAAGGCGCATGCACTTCACAAGGTGGATTTTTTGTTGGTACCGCATCATGGAAGCCAAACTTCCTCGGGCTTGGATTTTGTACAACAATTGTTGCCGCAATGGGCAGTGGTTCAAGCAGGGTATCGAAATCGCTATGGTCATCCTTCACCTCAAGTGCTTGCACGGTATGCCCAGTTGGGAGTGCCTTTGGCCATGACGCCCCTGTGCGGGGCAGCCTATTGGCAAAGCCAAGCACCACACGCGCTAGAGTGTGAGCGAAACCGGCAGCGACGCTATTGGCACTTCAAAGTGCCATGAGCATGCCTTGGGCATGGGGGGTGCGGGTATGCATCTTGCTTTTCAAAAAACAGGAGTGAAGTCAGATGCAGCGATTTGATGAGATGTACAGTCAGGCGACCGCCACCGAGCCAGGCAGTCCTGTCAGGGCCCATTACAAAGCCTATGCCGATTGGTTAGCCAATCAAAGCAGCAGCGCGATGCTGGCGCGCCGCGAAGAGGCTGAAATGATTTTTCGGCGGGTGGGCATCACCTTTGCTGTTTATGGGGACAAAGACGAAAGTGGTTCGGGCACCGAGCGGCTCATTCCCTTTGACCTGATTCCGCGCATCATTCCCGCTCACGAGTGGCAAAGCATGGAAAAGGGCTTGGTACAACGTGTCACGGCCCTCAACCGCTTCATTCACGATGTCTACCACGACCAAGAGATCATCAAAGCAGGCATCATTCCAGCCGATCAAATTTTGAACAACGCGCAATTCCGTCCCGAGATGATGGGGGTGGACGTGCCGCACCAAATTTACGCCCACATCAGCGGCATTGACATTGTGCGCGCACCGAATGCACAAGGGGAGGGCGAGTACTACGTGTTGGAAGACAACTTGCGCGTCCCCAGTGGTGTGAGTTACATGCTGGAAGATCGCAAGATGATGATGCGCTTGTTTCCAGAATTGTTCAGTCGCCACCGCGTCGCACCTGTGGCCCATTACCCTGATTTGTTGTTGGAAACTTTGCGTGCTTCAAGTCCTGCTTCTTCCGCAGAGCCCTCGGTGGTGGTGTTAACCCCGGGCATGTACAACAGCGCCTATTTTGAGCATGCCTTTTTGGCGCAGCAAATGGGTGTGGAATTGGTGGAAGGTCAAGACTTGTTTGTCAAAGACCAGTTTGTGTACATGCGAACCACCCGCGGCCCCAAGCGCGTCGATGTCATCTACCGCCGTGTTGACGATGACTTTCTCGATCCCAAGGTGTTTCGGCCCACGTCAACCCTGGGTTGCGCTGGTTTGATGGACGCCTACCGTGCTGGCAATGTGGCCATCTGCAATGCCGTGGGAACGGGCGTTGCCGATGACAAATCCATCTACCCCTATGTGCCACAAATGATCGCGTTCTATTTGGGTGAGAAGCCCATCTTGAACAACGTACCCACATTCATGTGTCGCAAGCCTGACGACTTGGCCTATACCTTGGCAAATTTGAAAGACTTGGTGGTCAAGGAGGTGCACGGTGCGGGCGGGTACGGCATGCTCGTCGGTCCTGCATCCACCCAGTCGGAAATTGAGGAATTTCGGACTGCATTGATCGCCAATCCTTCGGGTTACATTGCACAACCAACCTTGAGTCTGTCGAGTTGTCCTACCTATGTTGAAAGTGGTGTGGCACCGCGTCACATTGATTTGCGACCGTTTGTCCTCAGTGGTCGCACGGTTCAAATGGTGCCGGGTGGCTTGACCCGTGTGGCATTGAAAGAAGGCTCTTTGGTGGTCAACTCATCGCAAGGCGGTGGCACCAAAGACACTTGGATTTTGCAAGCCTGAGACGCAGCATTGCCTGCCATTGCGCAACCTTTGAGAATTTGAAAGAAGCACCATGCTAAGCCGCACCGCAGATCATTTGTTTTGGATGTCGCGCTACACCGAGCGTGCCGAAAACACCGCGCGCATGTTGAACGTCAGCTACGAAACTTCCTTGTTGCCACAGTCCAGCGCCACGGTGCAAGCCGGCTGGGAAGGTTTGTTGTCGATCAGTGAGTTGTTGCCCGCCTATACCCAGTTGCACGGTCAAGTGACACCGCAGCATGTGATGCACTTCATGGTGATGGAACCCAACAACCCGTCCTCGATCATTTCCTGCTTGCGAGCTGCACGCGAAAACGCCAGGGCTGTCCGCGGTGCGCTCACCACCGAAGTGTGGGAGACGCAAAACCAAACCTGGTTGGAAGTGAACCGCATGATTCGATCTGGCGAATTTGATGCCGATCCAGGTCAATTTTTTGAGTGGGTGAAGTTCAGATCGCATTTGTCACGGGGGGTCACTGTTGGCACCATGCTGATGGACGAGTCTTTGCACTTCATGCGCCTGGGTACTTTCCTAGAGCGAGCCGACAACACGGCACGTTTGGTGGATGTGAAGTTTCATGCAGGACCCAACGATCGATTTGGCGCCTTGCCTTTGTTGCCCACCTTCGTGCCCAACGCCGCACTGGCAGGTACCTCTTCAATGCAAGCCCAGACCGCGTCAGAGGAAGCGTCTGTCGATGGCTCGCAAGAGTTTGACTTTTACCATTGGAGTGCGATCTTGCGCAGTGTCAGTGGCTTTGAGATTTACCGCAAGGTCTACCGGGATGTGATTCGGCCTGACCGTGTTGCAGAACTCCTGATTCTGCGACCTGACATGCCACGCTCTTTGCACGCCAGTTTGAACGAGGTGGTGAACAATTTAGAGGCGGTGACCGACAACATGCAAAGCGAAACGCTGCGACACGCAGGCAAGTTGCGCGCTGATTTGGCCTATGGCCGCATTGATGAAATATTGGCCACGGGTTTGCATGCGTACCTCACCCAATTCTTAGAGCGCGTCAATGTGCTGGGCGGCAGAATCAGTCGAGAATTTCTGATGCCGCAAGCAACATGATCAGCGTCATGCAGGCATTGCAAAGGGAGCCCACCCTGACAATGCTTGGCGAAGCATCATCTTGCTGGACCCTTTGTCATTTCCCCTGCGTTCGCATTGTTCAGGCGAGCGGCCACAGCTTGCCCTAACTCGATCACCGCCATCGCGTAGTAGCTGCTCCAGTTGTAACGCGTGATGGCATAGAAATTTTCGGTACCGGCCACATAGCTTGGCAGGTCGTCGCCGTTGAGCAATTCAATCAATGCCAAAGGACCTTTGTGGTTCAGGGCATCTCCCTCTAAAACCGCGCCTTTTGCCAAGAAATTGCCAATGCTGAAAGTTGGCAAGATGTCGGGCGCCATCAGCGCATCCATGTCCAGCAATTCCCGATTGAAAGTCACAGGGTAGTGGGTTGGCATGCCGGTTTGCCATTGGAAAGCTTTGAAATAATGGGCCACTGAGCCAATGACATCTGCTTTGTTGGCAAACAAATCGATGTGCTGATCGCCATCAAAATCAACGGCAAACTGAGCCCAGCTGGAAGGCATGAATTGGGGCAAACCCAATGCACCTGCATAACTGCCCTTGATGGTCATGGGTTTGATCTTTTCTTTGTACGCCAGACGCAAAAACTGCGCCAATTCTTTGGAGAAAAATGCTTGACGTTCTGCGGCGCGCGGGTGTTCCTTGGGAAAGTCAAAGGTCAATGTGCTCAAGGCATCCAGGGTCCGAAAATTACCAGTGTGTTGACCATAAAAAGTTTCAACACCGATGATGCCCACAACCAACCAAGGCGGAACCCCATAGGTCTGTTCTGCCCGCTCCAAAGTGCTCTGGTTGTCTTTCCAAAACTGCACACCGGCCTGAATTCGCTTGGGTTCAATGAAACGTGCTTGGTAGGCATTCCAGTTTTTTTTGCTGATTTGCGTGGGCGGCAAAATCAATTTGGGAACGCTGGGAATGAAACGCGCTTGGGCTAATTGCGCTTTCACCCATTTGACGTCGAGTTGACTGGATTTCGCCATTTGCTCAGCCCATTCGTTCACGTCGTGCCGTTTGGCATAGGCAGGGCCGGCAACAGGGCCTGCGACATTGGCTTTGGATGATTTCGATTTGGTTTTTTTCGGGGTGTCTGTGGCATGCACAGCCAAAGCACAGGTCAAGAGCAGCAGAGATAAAAGGGTCGACAAAATGCGCATGCCTTGAGTTTAGCCTTTGTCGACGCACAGGGTGTCGTGATAAGCTGGAATCTTCGGTCAATCCATCACGTATTTTGCAAAGTTACCCATGGGCGCTACAGGCTATTTCACTCACGCAGATTGTCGGCTTCACGAAATGGGTGCAGGCCATCCTGAATGTCCACAGCGCTTAGACGCCATCGAAGACCGGTTGCTCATCACAGGCTTGGACCAAGCCCTCACACGAAGAGAGCCCGCGCCAGCTTCATTGAGCGACATTGAATTGGCCCATGGCCGAATGTACGTGGCATCCTTGCGGGGTTTGAGCGATGCCTTGATGGAGGACATCGCTGCCGGGGGGCCTGCCCACAGTGCCTTGGACCCTGATACGTCCATCAACTGCCATACATGGACTGCGGCACTTCGCTCTGCGGGTGCCGCTTTAGAAGCCACCGATGCCGTGATGGCGGCTGAACTTGAAAACGCTTTTTGTGCCACACGGCCGCCGGGACACCACGCTTGCCATGACAAAGCCATGGGCTTTTGTTTCTTCAACAACGTGGCCATCGCTGCCAAATACGCTCTAGAGCGGCATGGATTAAGCCGTGTGGCCATTGTTGACTTTGATGTGCACCATGGCAATGGCACCGAAGACATTGTGGCGGGCGACGATCGCATCCTGATGGTGAGTTTTTACCAGCATCCGTTTTATCCCGAAGGCGGCGCCCTCAAGAGCGATGCCAACTTGGTCAACTTGCCGGTACCTGCTTATACCAAAGGCATGGACATTCGCGAGTTGATTGACATGATTTGGATGCCGCGCCTCGAGGCACACAAACCCGAATTGATCTTCATCAGCGCTGGCTTTGATGCCCACCGTGAAGACGACATGGGTCAGTTGGGCTTGGTCGAGCAAGATTACACATGGATCACCCAACGCATCAAGGATGTGGCACGCAAGCATGCCAAAGGTCGCATTGTCAGTTGCTTGGAGGGTGGTTACAACCTCAGCGCCTTGGCGCGCAGTGTTGAAGCACACATTCGTGTACTGGCCGATGTTTAAACCCAGAAAGACAAACCCGTGTCCCAAGTCCCTTTGATGATGAACGACCCCCAGTTGTGGTGGAGTCGATTGAACTCGGTTGAAGCGCTGCAGGAGTTGCTGCTGTTTGCTGCTTGCGTCGGCGTGGCACTGGCGCTGGCGTGGGCCTTGCGCCGTATCACCTTGCAATGGGAATTGAAGGTCTTGCTGGGAGACCAATTGGTCGACGGCGTGTTGTTTCCAAGTTTGCTCTTGGGCTTGGTCTTCGCCTCCCGCTCGGTATGGGCCAAAACACATGCCTTGTGGTTGTTTGATTTTTTACTGCCAGTCTGTATCTCCTTGGCCGCCATCCGTTTGGGGGTCAAAGTTTTGCAGGCGGCTTTCAAGGAGGCGGCCTGGGTTCGACCTGTTGAGCGAAGCCTCTCTTGGCTGGCATGGGCTGCCGTGGTGCTGTGGCTGACGGGTTTGTTGCCCATGGTGCTTGAAGAGCTTGATCAAATTCAGTGGAAAGTCGGGACCTCTCATTTGTCTGTGCGCACACTCATTGAAGGCGGTTTGACAGCGGGATTGGTCATGTTGCTCACGCTGTGGATATCATCGGCCATCGAGTCACGCTTGTTGCGAACTTCCACGGGCAGTGAGTTGTCCTTGCGTAAAGCCGTCAGCAACGCTGTTACGTCACTGTTGACGTTTGTCGGATTGATGGTGTCCTTGTCAGCGGTTGGCATCGACCTGACTGCACTGTCTGTTTTGGGTGGCGCTGTGGGGGTGGGTATTGGTTTCGGTCTGCAAAAGTTGGCTGCCAATTACGTCAGTGGCTTTGTCATTTTGGCAGAGCGGAGCATGCGAATTGGCGACAGTGTGAAAGTCGATGGTTTTGAAGGACGTGTCACTGACATCAAGGCACGCTACACCGTCATTCGTGCGCCGACCGGTCGAGAATCCATTGTGCCCAATGAGATGCTCATCAACAACCGCGTTGAGAATTTGTCCTTGGCAGATTCAAAGGTGCTTCAAAGCACTTCGGTGTTGGTGGCTTACGGCAGCGATGTTGACTTGGTGATGCAATTGCTCACGCAAGCCTGTGACATGCAAATGCGCGTACTCCAAGAGCCTGCAACCTTTGTGACCTTGACCTCATTTGCGGCCGATGGTTTGGAATTTAGCGCACACTATTGGGTCGACGAGCAACAACCAGGTTTGTTGACATTGAAGTCAGAAATCAACCTCAGCATCCTGAAACTTCTCAATGAGCATGGCATTGAGATTCCTTACCCTCAACGCGTCGTGCACACGCGTGCAGGCTAAGGGAGAGGGGCATTCAAGCGCGTTGCTTGAAGCCTTCGCCCTGGCGGTTCAGTTCGGGCTGCGGTGCAAGTGTGCTTTCAAAACTTGGGCACACAAAGTGACAGCTGTGTTGGCCTCTTGCATCACACGGCCCATGGTGATGAAGCCGTGAATTTGTCTTTCAAAGCAAATGTACTGCGCTGATACGCCAGCTTGAGACAGTGCATCTGCATACATCAAACCTTCATCTCGCAGTGGATCAAACCCAGCGGTCATGACAAAGGCCGGCGGCAAGTCTGCATGGCTACTGGCCAATTGAGGCGATGCGCGCCAGTCTTTGGCGTCGTCTCGATCGCGCAAATAATTTTCGGTGTAGTACGCAATGGACTCTTTGGTCAGCATGTAACCCTTGCCATTGGCGTGATAAGACGGCGTATCGGGCCACATGATGGTGGCGGGATAGATCAGCAACTGAAAAGCGGGCTGCACGGACAAACCTTTTGCATCGCGCAGTCCAATGCACGCAGCGGCAGTCAAATTGCCGCCAGCACTGTCACCACCCATGGCAATGCGGGCAGGATCGATGCCTAATTCCTTGGCATTCGCCACAGTCCAGTTGAAGGCGGCCACGGTATCGTCGTAGGCGGCTGGGAATTTGTGTTCGGGCCCCATGCGATAGTCAACCGAGACCACCACCACGTTGGCTTGGAGGCACAAGCTGCGGCACAGCACATCGTGTGTATCCAGGTCACCGATGGTCCAGCCACCGCCGTGAAGGTAAACCAAGCCGGGCAGTTGGGTGTCTGTTTGGGCTGCATGCGGGTGGTAAACCCGCACAGGTATGGCAACGCCATGGGCATTCACCACTTGGTCCTCAAGCTTGAAAACCTCTGGCGCATCTGGCTGCGTGAAAGACCGGCGAGACCGGTAAGATGCTCTTGCCTCCTCAGGTGACAGTGTGTTCACTGGCGGAACACCTTTTTCCACCATGAGTTGCATCAATGCTTGTGCTTGAGGGTCCAGCATGTTCAATCCATCATCGAGGGTAACCACAAACTGATGCTGGGGAAGGCCAGCAAGATTGCCAGTGTGATGACCAAGACCAGCACCATCGGCCATACGCCACGGAAGATGGCATTCAAGCCAACTTTGGGCAACAAGGCGTTAAGCACAAACAGATTCATGCCGACAGGCGGTGAAATCAAACCAATTTGAATCACCATCACAATCAGAACACCAAACCAAACGGGGTCAAAGCCCAGTTGAACCACGATGGGGAAAAACAAAGGAATGGTCAACAAGACCATGGTCAGCTCTTCCATCACCGTGCCAAGCACCACATAAATGAACATCATGGCAGCCACGATCATGATGGGCGACAAGCCCAAGTGTGTGATCCACTCTTTGAGTTCAAACGGCAAGCTGGTGTAGTTGACGAAATTTGCAAAAATTGTGGCCGAGATCAACAAAGTGAAAAGCATGGCGGTGGTGCGAGCTGATTCGGCCAGAACCTCCATCAGGGCTTGCCAGCTGAGTGCTCTGCGAGCCAATGCAAACAGAAATGCGCCTGTCGCACCCATGCCAGCACCTTCGGTGGCGGTAAAAAAGCCGCCGTAAATTCCGCCCAGGACCAGGATCACCAATACCAAGACACCCCAAATACCGCGGACGGCGTGCAGGCGTTCGGGCCAGCTGAATTTTTCGCCAGCGGGTGCGTGTTCAGGGTTCTGTCGGGTCATGACGACCACGGCCAACATCATGAGGATCGCAGTCAAAATGCCAGGCAAGACACCGGCGGCAAACAACTTACCGATGTGGGTTTCTGTGATGATGCCGTAGATCACCAAAATGGTGGAGGGCGGAATCATGATGCCCAAGGTGCCGCCTGCGGCAATCACGCCAGTCGACATCGCATCGCTGTACCCCAATTTTTTCATAGAGGGGTAAGCCACTTTGCCCATGGTGGCGGCGGTTGCGATGGAGGAGCCGCAAATGGCACCAAAACCTGCACACGCTGCAATCGTTGCATGTGCCAGACCGCCTCGGCGATGACCAATGAAGGTATATGCCGCATGAAACAGTTCATGGGCCAAGCCCGCACGCGCCACAAAATTGCCCATCAAAATGAACAGCGGGATGACCGACAGGGTGTAGGCAAAACCTGTTTCGTGCACGACCTGCGCTGTGCTGGCCAATGCGGGCATCCAGCCGCGTGTGAGGCCGATGCCCACAATGCCAACCAAGCCCATCGAAAATGCCAAAGGCATGCGCATGAGGGCCAAAACGAAGATGGCCAAGAATCCCAGCAAAGCGGCTGTCATACGGTGCCTCCTTCTGAGTCGTTTTCATCGATGGGTAAAAAGGCTTTGACGAGATGAACCAAGCCAGCCAAACCACAGAGCAAGCCCATGCCCTGGATGAAGGGGGCTTTGGTGATTTTGAGTTGAGCGGTGGTTTCACCAGTGATGGCAAATTCACCGCCTGTTTTCCACATCAAATAAGCCAAGCCAATGAGCAGTGCCGAAGAAGCAATGTGAATCAGCGCTTGTTGGATTCTTCGAGCCCACGCAGGCAGGAAGGTGTCCAAGGAATCGAACACCACGTGTTCACCCCTGAGAGAGACCAATGGCAGCGCCGCAAAAATAACCACGACCATCAGCAACTCGGTCAGCTCCAAGGAGCCAGTGATTGAATGTGACAAAAATTTTCGACCCGAGACATCCAAAAAAGTCAGTAACATGATGCAGAACAAAGCGCCACCAGCGATCGTGCCACACAAAAGTTCAAGTAGTTTTTTCAAAGTTGACCCATCAAAAAAAGCGGTATTTGCTGAGAGGGCAAATACCGCTGTGACTCTTCAGTACCCAGAATTTTATCCCTGGGTAAACTCAAATTACTTTTGCTTTTGCAGCTTTGCGATTTCGGCGCGGAACTCAGACAAAGCGCCTGCAGGATCTTTCAAACCTTTGGCTTTGGCTGCTAGGGCCCAGTCACGTTCCAGCTTGATGGTGCGTGCATTGACATCGCGAACAAAGAAGTTGTCGGCTTTAATGACCTTCACGCCATTTTTTTGCATGTTGGTCAAGGCTTGATCGTCGACGCGGTCCCAAGCTTTGCCAAATCGACTTGCCACAGCTTCGCCAGACAATTCATCCACCACCTTCTTGTCTTCAGCAGAAAGGGCGTTGTATTTGGCCGGATTCATCATGAACACGAAGCTGGTGTTGTAAAGGCCACCTGGAAATTGAGTTGCAAACTTGATGATCTTGTCAATTTTGAACGAGTCTGTCGACTCAGCTGGGAACAAGGTGCCATCCATCACGCCACTAGACAACAGCTCGTAGGAATCCGGCGCGGGCTTGAGCGTGACATTCATGTCCAGTGCTTTGGAAATTTCATTGACCATGCCGCCACCCACACGGAATTTGAGACCTGGCAGGTCTTCAACGCGTGTGATGGGCTTTTTGATGTTGAAAATGATGCCTGGGCCGTGTGTGAAATAGCCCAAGACCTTCACACCCTGATGTTCTGCGCCAAATTCTGGGTACTTGCTGGCGATACGGTTGAAAGCCACAGACAAGGGCTCTGCGCGGTCACCAAGGAAGGGGAATTCAGCCATTTGTGAGAGCACGAAACGACCTGGTGTGTAACCGTGCACGGTAAATGAAACATCGACCAAACCGTTTTTGACAGCATCGAAGGTACCAGGCGCTGGGGTAACGGCACGTGGCAGGATGTTGCAACGAACCCGGTTGGAGGTTTTGCTTGCCAGGTCATCACACCATTCTTTTTGGGAGACAGAGAGACCGTGAGTGGGTGGGACCCAGCTGGAAACGGTCAAAACTGTTTGCGCCTGTACCATGCCTGTGAAGCCGACGAGGGTCGCCGCTGTCATGGCCATCAAAGTTTTTTTCATCCAAGTACTCCCGTAAAAAATAAATCTCAAAGCCGATTTTTGAGCTGAGAAGATGTTAAGCCTGATTAGCCTACCGATTGGTCGGTGAATTCCCGAGGTTTTAGGGGCTTGGAGCCGAACAAGCCTGATATAAAATTCGAAC
>JACCDK010761395.1_pt1 | contig 22224 bp, 17 predicted proteins | sample 7445871 | NCBI WGS metagenome assembly JACCDK01 (sample SAMN15323436, study PRJNA562643) | freshwater metagenome | isolation source: river surface water | place: USA:Blue River Watershed | collected 2017-08-15
GTTTAAACGATTTTCGTCGATCTTGCCCAAAGGTCGCATATATCTTGATTATGCATCACTCACTCCTGTTGATCCACGCGTTGCCAAGGAGGTTTTGAGGTTTTCTTCACCACACTATGCTAACCCGTCTTCTTTGTATGCAGAAGGCGTCATGGCTCGCAAGGCATTGGCTACGGCACGAAAAATAAGTGCAGATTTCATTCATGCTCATCCGGATGAGATCATCTTCACCTCAGGGGGCACTGAGGCTAACGGGCTCGCACTGGAAGGTGTTGCACGTGCGGCCGTCCATGCTGGTATAACCACACCCCATGTCATTATTTCAGCTGTCGAACATTCATCAATTATTGAGACTGCACACATGATGGAAGCAGGTGGTTGTGAAGTAACGCATATTCCCGTCGACACATCGGGAGTCGTCTCTGTTGATGAGATCAAGAAGTCTATCAAGCCGAATACGGTACTCGTTTCAGTGATGACCGTGAATAATGAAACGGGTGCGATACAGCCTATTCGCGATATCGCCAAAGCTATCAGGCAGGCCAGGAGCAGGAGTAAGGAGGAGGGAGTTTATCCGTTATTCCATACTGATGCTGCGCAGGCTGTTTTATTCCAGGAATTATTTGTTGAGAAGCTCGGTGTTGATCTCCTTACACTCGATGGATCTAAAGCATATGGTCCTCGCGGTGTCGGTTGCCTCTATGTGAAGCGCGGCACGCCGATCGAGGCACTCATGCAGGGTGGTGGACAGGAAAATAAGCTTCGTTCAGGCACCGAAAATATTCCAGGTATCATGGGCTTCGCCAAGGCGCTCGAAATCGCAGCGGCAGATCGCGGTACGGCAGAAATCGATGTGACCGCACAGAATACTGAAGTTGAGAGGGTAGGAGAGTTGAGGGATATGATGATACAGGGGTTGAAGGCTATTCGTTCAGATATCTCGGTGAATGGCGAAGGTGCTGAAGTTTCGCCACATATCTTGAATGTATCTATCCCAGGCATCGATAATGAGTTTTTCCTATTCCAGCTCGATGCGCGTGGTATCGCATGCTCAACCAAAAGCTCATGTCTTCGCGATGAAGATGAGTCCTATGTACTCAAGGCCATGGAAGCAGACGCCAAGAGCTCGATGAGGTTCTCGTTCGGGCGATGGACAACGAAACGCGATATCAAGGCAGCTCTTAAGGCTATCGGAGAAATGTTAGGTAAACGATAGTACTTCGGGTTATACCTTGGTGGGTATAGCTCCGTTCGCAAGCTCACGGGTTATCCTGCCCGAGGATAGCTCGGGAGTAATGCACTCCCGGTTATCCCCAGTCTTGACATTCTATATCTATATGCTAGGGTAGAAACAACTTCGCAGATTGTGTTCTGCCTTAGCGGAGGATTAGAAAGGTCCATCATTAATCCTACTCGTGAACATCACTCGCTAGCCCCGCAGTGAAATCAATACCCGTTTATCCACAAACGGACTTTTTTCGTGTTTGTCGTAGTTTGGTTCTAGTTCGAATTTAATATCTTATAAAAACATGACCACAACCATCCGTCCGAAGAAATTCTTTTCTCGCTACCAGGCCCCGCTCGCAGAGATGCCGCACCTCGTGGAATCCCAGCTCGTTTCCTTCACTCAACTTGTTGAGAAGGGAATCAAGGCGTTGCTCGATGAGTTCTCGCCGATTACAGATTATGCTGGCAAGAAGTTTGAGCTCTCTATCGGCTCTCCTGAGCTTATGCAGCCGAAATTCGACGAGCACTATGCCAAGGATAACAAGCTCAACTATGAGGGTCAGATCAAGGTCAAGGTCACTCTCAAGAATAAGTCTCTCAATGTGGTAAAGGAGCAAGAGATGTTCCTCGCTGATATTCCGCTCATGACAGATCACGGTACGTTTATCATCAATGGTGTCGAGCGCGTTATCACCCCTCAGCTCGCACGTTCTTTCGGTATATTCTTCACGGGCAATGAGGTGAAGGGTAAGAACTACTTCGGTGCTAAGGTCATCCCTGCTCGTGGTGTATGGATGGAGATTGAGACCGATACTGATGGATCTATCATCTGCCGCATAGACCGCAAGCGTAAGTTCCCAGTCACATCACTCCTCCGCATCCTGGGTGCAGAAACGAACGATGCTATCATGGCTCTCTTCAAGGGTAATCCTGAGGCTGTGAAGGTCCTTGAGCTCACTCTTGCCAAGGATCATGCAAAGACCAAGGACGAGGCATACATGGAGATACACAAGCGTCTCCGTGATGGCGACCTTGCAACTGCAGAGAACGCTCGCGCATTCGTTCAAGCACTCCTCAAGGAAGATCGTTATGATCTTTCTCGTGTAGGTCGCTTCCGTTTCAATAAACGTTTCGGTAAGTCTATGGAAGAGAAGGAGCTCGAGCGCCGCACGCTCTCTCTCGATGATGTCGCCACTACGATCGCGCACATCGTAACACTCACCACGACTCCGGATACTCAGCCTGACGATATCGATCACCTCGGCTCACGTCGTGTTCGCTATGTCGGTGAACTCCTCGAACAGCGTATCCGCCTCGGTCTCACCCAGATGAAGCGTAACATTCAGGATAAGATGTCGACTGTCGAACCTGATGTCACTCTTCCAGTATCATTTATTTATCCGCGTCCGCTCCAGGCTCGCATCAAGGAATTCTTCACTACCAACCAGCTTTCTCAGTTCATGCAGCAGGAGAACGTGCTTGGTGAGATCGAGAACTTGCGCCAGCTCACTGCACTCGGTCCTGGTGGTCTTTCACGTGAGCGTGCTGGCTTCGAAGTTCGTGACGTTCACCCGTCTCACTACGGTCGCCTCTGTCCGATCCATACGCCTGAAGGACCGAACATTGGTCTCGTGCTCCGTCTTGCTATGTATGCTCGCATCAATGACTTCGGCATGATCGAGACTCCGTATGCTAAGGTCAAGAATGGTGTCATCACCAAGGAGATCGTCTATATGAACGCGCTTGAGGAAGAGAACTTCCGTATCGCTCATGCCGCAACCCCCTTCAATGATAAGGGTGAAATCACGGTCAATGACGTAGAGGTCCGTATCAACGGTAAACCTGCTATGGCTCACAAAAAGGATGTCGACTATATCGATGTTTCTACCAACCAGGCATTCTCTATTGCAACCTCTCTCATCCCATTCGTGAACCACGATGATGCGAACCGCGCACTCATGGGATCGAACATGCAGAAGCAGGCAACACCGTGTCTCGTTCCTGAGGCTCCATTTGTCGCAACCGGTATCGAGAAGAAGGCAGTCATCGATACAGGACGCCTCATCCTCGCACCTGAGGATGGTGAAATCACTCATGTCGATGCTCGCAAGATCACCTTCGTTTCAAAGAAGGGTAAGAAGCATGAATACAAGCTCGTGCTCTTCTCTCGTACCAATGGCTTCACCGCTTTCCATCAGCGCCCGATTGTATCGGTAGGAGACAAGGTCAAGAAGGGAGATGTGCTCGCCGATACCTCAACTTCAGAGAATGGTCAGATCGCGCTTGGTCACAACGCGCTCGTTGCATTCATGTCATGGTCTGGTAACAACTACGAGGACGCTATCATTCTTTCTGAGCGCGTCGTCAAGAATAGCAAGTGGAGCTCAATCCATATCGAGGAGTTCGTGGTGAACGTCCGCGATACTAAGCTCGGTCCGGAGGTTACTACCTGCGATATTCCGAACGTCGGTGAGACTAAGCTCAAGAACCTCACCGAGGAAGGTATCGTCCGCATCGGTGCAGAGGTTCGTCCGGGAGATATTCTCGTCGGTAAGATCTCACCGAAGGGTGAGACCCAGCTCACTCCTGAAGAGCGACTCCTCCGTTCGATTTTCGGCGAAAAAGCTCGTGATGTGAAGGATACATCTAAGCGCATGGAAAACGGTAAGCGCGGTCGTGTCATTTCAGTCAAGATATTCTCACGCGAGAAGGGAGACAAGCTCGAGTCAGGCATCATCAAGAAGATTTACATTGAGGTTGCACAGGTTCGTAACATTTCAGTCGGTGATAAGATGGCAGGTCGCCACGGTAACAAGGGTGTCATCTCCAGAATTCTTCCTGAGGAAGACATGCCGTATATGGAGGATGGTCGTCCGATCGATGTGATTCTCACACCTCTCGGCGTTCCGTCACGTATGAACCTCGGACAGATTCTTGAGCTTCACCTCGGACTTGCTGCAAGCGACCTCGGTTATCAGGCTATCGTCCCTCCATTTGCTGGAGCAACTGAAGCCGAGATCAAGGAAGAGCTTGTCAAAGCAGGTTATGACGCCTCAGGCAAGATGAAGCTCCGCGACGGACGCACCGGTGAGCACTTCGCTCAGCCGATCGCCGTCGGATACATGTACATCCTCAAGCTGCACCACATGGTGGAGGACAAGATCCACATGCGCTCGATTGGTCCTTACTCTCTCATCACACAGCAGCCGCTCGGAGGTAAGGCACAAGGTGGAGGACAGCGCTTCGGAGAAATGGAGGTCTGGGCATTGCTCGGTCACGGTGCAGCTCATACGCTCCGCGAAATCCTTACAGTCAAGTCAGATGATATTGTCGGTCGTTCACAGACCTTCGATGCTATCGTCAAGGGTGAGCGTCCCAAGGCTCCGAATCTTCCGGCATCATTCAATGTGCTACTCAAGACGCTTCGCGGTCTGGCATTGAACGTCGAACTTACCAATAAGCCTCGAGTCGACGAGGAATAATATTGAATACATCAATCTTCAATTTTTAAATCATTCAATACTATTATGACAACCATCACAAAGAAAACTCTCGACCCAGTCCAGTTTGACGCAGTGAAGCTCTCTCTGGCATCACCGGAGAAGATCCTCGAATGGTCACATGGCGAGATCACCAAGCCAGAGACCATCAACTACCGCACCCAGCGTTCTGAGAAGAGCGGTCTTTTCGACGAGCGCATCTTCGGTCCAGATCGTGACTATGAGTGTTACTGTGGAAAATACCGAGGCATTCGCTACAAGGGAATCGTCTGTGAGAAGTGTGGTGTCGAAATCACTCGCTCGATAGTTCGCCGCGAGCGCATGGGTCACATCGAGCTCGCATCGCCAGTATCACACATCTGGTTCCTCCGCTCAGTCCCGTCACGCATTGGCCTCATTCTCGGCATGACAACCTCAGATCTTGAGAAGGTCGTCTATTTCGCAGGATATATTGTTACCAAGGTCAACGAGAATGAGAAAGAGTCATTCTTGAAGGAGCTCGACGGTGAGTACAAGAGCAAGCTTAAGACTGCGCAGGATGACAAGACCAAAGAAGCTCTCAAGGAGCTCGTGGTCAATGCACGTCGAGAGATTGAGAGCCTTGTTCCAGGCATGGTTATGGATGAAGCGACCTATCATAAGTATGCGGTCAAGTACGGCGCTCTCTTCGAGGCAGGTATTGGCGCAGAGGTTATCTATGATCTCTTGAAGCAGATCGATCTTCCGAAGCTCAAGACTGAGCTTGAGGGATACCTCGAGAAGGCAGGAGCTGCAGATCGTGAGAAACTCGGCAAGCGCCTCTCTCTTGTGAAGCAGATGATCAAGGCGAAGCTTCGCCCTGAGTGGATGTTCCTCGTTCGTATACCAGTGATCCCGCCGGGTATCCGCCCAATGGTTGCGCTCGATGGTGGCCGCTATGCGACCTCAGACGTCAACGACCTCTATCGCCGCGTCATCAACCGTAACAACCGTCTTTTGAAGCTCAAGGAGATCAATGCGCCGGAAGTCATTCTCCGCAACGAGAAGCGCATCCTCCAGGAAGCAGTAGATGCTCTTATCGACAACTCTATCCGTCACAGCTCATCAGCAGGTGCCGCAGCAGCCGCAGCCCAGAAGCGCGCGCTCAAGTCTCTCTCTGATAGCCTCAAGTCCAAGCGTGGTCTTTTCCGCCAGAACCTTCTCGGTAAGCGTGTAGACTATTCTGGCCGTTCAGTTATCGTCGTCGGTCCTGAGCTTAAGCTTGACCAGTGTGGTCTCCCGAAGCATATGGCACTCGAGCTCTTCCGCCCGTTCGTTATTTCTGGCCTCCTCAAGAAAGAGCTCGCCTACAATATTCGCGGAGCAAATCGTCTTATCGATGATGGTGCCAAGGAAGTGTGGGAAATCCTCGAAGAGGTCATCAAGGGTAAGTATGTGCTCTTGAACCGCGCTCCGACTCTTCATCGTCTCGGTATCCAGGCATTCCGCCCGATTCTCATTGAAGGAAACGCTATCCAGGTTCACCCACTCGTCTGTACCGCATTCAACGCTGACTTCGACGGAGACCAGATGGCCGTCCACGTGCCACTCTCAGAGGAAGCTCAGATGGAGGCGCGCGAAATCATGGCATCAGATAAGAACATTTTGAAGCCAGGTAACAATGATCCTACTGTTGTTGCCAAGCTCCTCGATATTGTTCTTGGATGTTTCTGGGTTACCAAGAAAGTTGAGAAGGTAGGTGCAAAGGAAAATTCGCAGAAATACTTCGAGTCTCCCGAGGCTGCAGTGCTCGCATACAATTTCAAGGACATTGATCTTCGCGAGCCGGTCAAGGTTCTCGCACCTGATACCGCAAAGTATGCCAAGACGAAGGGTACTCTGATTGAGACTACTGTCGGTCGTATCCTCCTCAACAATATCCTTCCTGAAGATTATCCGTTCATCAATGAAGAAGTTGGACGCAAGCGCATTGCTGCAATCATTGATGACATGATTACTCTTCATGGAGTGAACAATGTTGCACCGATCCTCGATCGTATCAAGTCGTTCGGTTTCAGCTACGCAACATTCTCGGGAACCACATGGGGTATCGATGACATCGTCATCCCGCAGGAGAAGTACACAATTATTGCCAAGGGCAAGGAGCAGGCAGATCGCGTCACTGAGCAGTTTGATGAAGGTCTCCTCACTGAGGAAGAGCGCATCAGGAAGCATATCGAAATCTGGCAGCATGCTAAGAGCGAGGTTGAGAAGGTGATTCCTGCATCCCTCGACAAGAATGGATCAGTCTACGATATGGTCAACTCTGGTGCCCGCGGATCGCTCTCACAGATCACTATCATGGCCGGCATGAAGGGTCTCATCGCATCGGTTTCAGGAGAGACTATTGAATTCCCGATTCTCTCATGTGCAAAGGAGGGTCTTACGCCGATCGAATACTTCATTACCACTCACGGTTCTCGTAAGGGTCTTACTGATACTGCGCTTAACACTGCAAAGGCAGGATATCTTACACGTAAGCTCTTCGTGGTTGCACAGGATGTTGTTGTCTCAGAGGATGATTGTGGTACCAAGGAAAGTATCATCATCCGCACTCAAACCGCATCAGGTTTGGCTATCCCTCTCTCCAAGAACATTCGTGGTCGCGTTCTTGCGGAAGATATAGTTGGTATGGATGGCAAGGTTCTTTTCTCGAAAGGTCATCTCCTCAGCAAGGCTGACGCTGTAAAGGTGGAAGAGGCGGGAACTACTCAGGTCCACGTTCGCTCACCGCTCTCATGTAAGACTATTCGTGGTGTGTGTGCTCAGTGTTACGGTCTTGATCTCGGTAAGAACAAGCTTGTTGATCTCGGAGAAGCAGTCGGTACTGTCGCTGCACAAGCTATCGGTGAACCGGGAACCCAGCTGACCATGCGTACTTTCCATGCTGGAGGTGCCGCATCAGCAGCAGGTGATATTACCGCAGGTCTTCCGCGCGTCGAGGAAATCTTCGAGAAGCGCCGCCCAAGGAACCCAGCAGTTGTTGCATCAGTCGATGGTATGATCAGCGAGGTCAAGGATCTCGGCAAGGAGAAAGTTATTCGTATCCTCCCAGAGGTTGAAGATGCTAAGAAGGGTAAGAATAAGACATCAGAAGTTGAGTACGTCTTCCCGTATCGCCGCACTCCGCTTGTGAAGGTTGGAGACAAGGTGAAGAAGGGTGATCTTCTCACGGATGGATCAGCGGATATTGATGAGGTCTTCGAGTTTGGTGGTGAGGAGCGTGCCAAGGAGTACGTCATTACCGAGGTTGGTAAGATTTATGAGCTCCAGGGTGAGACCGTGTCGCGCAAGCACATTGAGCTCATCGTGAAGCAGATGTTCAGCCGCCGTCGCGTCAAGGATGCTGGCGATACCAACCTTACCGAGGGAATGATTGTCGATGATACCTATCTCTCAGAGGAGAATCTCGCAGCAAAGGCAGCAGATGGATCTCCCGCAAAGGCAGAGAAACTCGTCATGGGTATCACAGAGACCTCGCTTTCGAGGAAGAGCTTCCTCTCAGCAGCTTCATTCCAGCACACGACACGCGTCCTCATCGGCAACTCAGTCCGCGGTGCAGAGGATAACCTTGCGGGTCTCATGGAGAACGTCATTATCGGTCGCCTCGTTCCAGCAGGTTCTGGATACATGGGATCACCGAAGCGCGATATGATTGACGCTATCGCTCCGAAGGAGGGCGAGATTGAAGAGTAGTCAGTGGAAATAATCTATAAACAGATTGGCGAAACACCGCTTGAAGTACTCGAGCGGTTTCGTCGTCTGCAGACAGAGAGCGCGACTGATATGGAGTCAAAAAAGAAATGGCAAGAAATCCCCATGACCTACGCGGGTCGTCTCGATCCGCTCGCAGAAGGGGAGTTGCTTATACTTGTCGGCGATGAATGTAAGCACAAAGAAAAATATACCAATCTCGACAAAGAGTATGAGGTGGAGATTGTGTTCGGCGTAGAGACAGATACATACGACGCGCTCGGTATCGCTTCTAAGGCAGTGGATTCACTCAAGGATTCAGCGCACTCCGATGCAGTGGAAGCGCTTGAGAAGCTCGATGTTGGCACCTACGCAGGAACATTCCAGCAAGAATATCCGCCATATTCGTCGCGCACCGTCGACGGTGTCGCATTGCATGAATTGGCCCGTAGCGATAAATTGCCTGAAGAGATGCCGACCAAGGAGGTGACTATCTATGAGATTGAAGAGCTGAGAAGGGAACGGATCTCTGGCCTTGAATTGGAAGCGCGCATACTCGACAAGGTTGATCTCGTGAATGGTGATTTCAGGCAAGAGGAGATACGTCGTCGCTGGAATGCAGTGCTCGATGATGGAATCACGGGAGGTGAGCTCTTCGATATCGTGACTATTCGGGTGAAGTGCTCAAGTGGCACCTATATGAGGTCATTGGCGTACAGGATGGGGAAGGATGTCGGTATGGGGGCGATTGCACTGGGGATCAAAAGGACGAGGATATTCCTTGATAAAAAATAGTTATCCGAAGATTAAATCCAGTAACAAAGGACTACAATTGGACTCGTATTGGCAATCTAGTCCACTTTGGTCACATACCTGATTTGACGTACAAGATTGTATCGCCATTCCGATTATGATTAATAATAGTATTACACCTCCAATCCATGAAGCTATCTTTTTCATACTTTACATTTTAACATTACCGATGTTATGTAGTGAAAGAATAGCACGCGGTTATCCACAGGGGTTTACTAAACTAATCATTATATAATTATACTAGTAATAAAAAATACTATATCTATAACACCCTTGGTCTCTTCGCTTGAAAAAGCATGTTGGGCGGTCCCCCGTGAAAAAGAGAGCGCTTAATGTTCCCATGGATGTTATAGATACAGTATTTTTTGCGTGCAAACTTGTTACTGTTGCCAAGTGTACACCTATGTTGCCTATAAAAAAAGATGTGGATAGTATTTTACATCACAAAAATTTATTTTGTCTACGAGTATTTTGACCTAGTGCCTAAGTAGGGCCATTCCAAACCAATTCTTTCCTGATAGTGAGTTAAAATCTCAAGATTAAATTGTACTTTTTATCCTTCCACCAACTGTCGAACCTCCACAGTGCAGCAGCAACGGGAGGTTCGACGCTTGGTACAAGCGCGACTGCATAAAGGCAGCCAGTGACTGTTATTTCAAATCCTTCCTCTTCGACTTTGCGCGATCCAATTCCGTGAGGAACTTCTTGCGCAAACGGACATTCTTGGGAGTGATCTCAAGATACTCATCTTCACGCATGAGCTCGAGGCCACGCTCGATGGTGAGCTCAAATGGGGGCACGAGCATGAGCGCCTCATCCTTTCCTGAAGAACGCATGTTACTCATAGCCTTACCCTTGGTCGGATTCACATCCATATCGTCACCCTTGGAAGTGTCGCCAATAACCATACCCTCATAGACGTCAACTGCAGGACCGATGAAGAGACGGCCACGATCCTGGAGGTTCCAGAGTGAGAATCCGAGAGACTTACCTGATGCCATCGAGGTCATAGAGCCAGTCTCGCGCTTTTCGATCTCGCCAGCGAATGGCTTGAAGCCAATCACACGTGATGACATGATACCTTCACCCTTGGTATCAATAGTGAAAATATTTTTGTAACCGAGAAGGCCACGAGTCGGGATCTCCAAGACGATACGGACTTGGTTGCCATGAGTGGTCATGTTGGTCATGACACCCTTGCGCTTACCGAGAGTCTCGATGATAGCTCCAGAGAATTCCTGCGGACAGTCGATGATGAGTTCCTCGAATGGTTCGAGCTTCTCGCCACCTTCTTCCTTGAAGATAACCTTGGGCTGTGATACTTGGAGCTCATATCCTTCACGGCGCATATTCTCGATGAGAATGGCGATATGGAGCTCGCCGCGACCGTAGACAGTGAAGTATTCATTGGATGAAAAATCAACCTTGAGACCCACGTTGGTTTCGAGCTCACGCTCCAGGCGCTCGCGAATCTGGCGACCAGTCACGAAGGTTCCTTCACGGCCGGCAAATGGAGAGTTGTTCACGAGGAATTGAAGAGAGATGGTTGGTTCGTCAACCGTAATAGCAGGGAGAGCATCGACAGATTCGGTGTCGGTGATTGTTTCGCCGATATAGATATCAGGAAGGCCTGCAACAGTGATGATGTCTCCCGACTCAGCCTCTTTGACCTCGACACGCTTCTTGCCATCGAACGTGAAGAGCTTCGTGACTTTGCCGGTGAATGTCTTACCGTTCACATCCTTGACCCAGACATTCTGGCCATCCTTGATCGTACCGCTGTAGATACGGCAGATAGCGAGGCGTCCGAGGAAGTTGTCATAGCCGAGATTGAAGACCTGCGCCTTGAGAGCATCTCCTGCATTCTTTGCTGCATTTGCTGGCGGAACATGTTCAAGAACCATATCAAGAAGAGGAGTGAGGTCCTTGCGCTCGTCATCGAGCTTCTTCATAGCGACACCTTGGCGTCCGATAGCATAAATAGTAGGGAAGTCGAGCTGCGCGTCGTTGGCACCGAGCTCCATGAAGAGCTCGAGCACTTCATCATGTGCGCGTGCAGGGTTCGCAGCAGGCTTATCGATCTTATTCAAGATGAGGATAGGTTTGATGCCGAGCTCGAGGGACTTCTTGAGCACGAAACGAGTCTGAGGCATCGGACCTTCCTGTGCATCGACAACGAGGAGAACGGTATCGATAGAGCGAAGCACACGTTCGACCTCTGAACCGAAGTCTGCGTGACCCGGAGTGTCAACGATGTTGATTTTGGTACCCTTGTACTGGATAGAAGTGTTCTTTGCGTATATGGTGATACCGCGCTCTTGTTCGAGGGCGTTGGAATCCATTGATCCTTCATCGCCATGGCCGCACTGGGCCATAATGGCGTCGGTGAGCGTGGTTTTGCCGTGGTCCACGTGTGCGATGATAGCTATGTTTCGGATGTCCATGAGGGGATAATGGGTTAAAGTGACGAAATAAGAATGAGAGTATAGTCTACATTATTCACGCCTTTTTGTCAAAATAAGCCCTATATACAGCCACAAAGCTCATTTTTGCCGATACATATCAATAAAAAAGCCCGTCCGTGGTGCGGAGGGGCTGTGTGGGGCGGGAATTGGATTTGGTTAGGCGTAGGCGGGCTGCATGTCCCCGGCACCGTTCGAAGGGCGAGCTGTGGAATGGTGGTTGTTTGCTGATTCGTGAGGAAACATCATCGCGGGCGTGAAGGGCAGGCGGATAAAATCAATAATGAGCTGTGCCGTTTGTTCCCGTGTAAGATGAGTGTTGTCGATGCAGAGCAAGTTCCCATGCTCTTCACTGATGCCATGTTTGGGAAGGACCTGCTGGAACATGGGCATGGTTTCGTTTTCGTGAATTCTCCGGCGATTGGCCCGAATGTCCGGGTCGTTATCTTCGAAGCGGTCTTCACGTGCGCGGGTCTCGCAGACATCTGGTGGTGTCGTGAACCAGACAAACACCACATGATAACCACGCTCACGAAGCCATTCGACGATGGCAAATTGTTCCTTGCGCCGAGGAACTCCGTTGAGATGAATTCTCTGGTGTTTGGGGTGGGTCTTGATTTGGTCCATAATCCATAACTTGGTAACCCAGAGTGTCACCCCATCTTCAACAAGATCCCCTTTAAGGATGGGGGCATAAGTTGGGTCGTTAGGGTTTTGTTTTGCGATACGCTTAAGTTCTGGACCTGTTTCGAAGACAAGCTCACCCAGTTTTTTAAGTGGTTTTGTCTGTGTATCCTTTCCGCTGAGCGGAAATCCTCCGTAGATAACTGCAGTCTTTGCCATCGGCAAACTCCTATGTTGATGTTTATATTTTTGGCAAACAAATATCCATTGGATCCAATTTTCCAAGGAACAGCCAGTTGTGAATACTACCACAAATATAAAGTTTGGCAATGGGGTATAAAAAACCCTCATCGAGCTGGTGCTTGAGGAGGGATTGAGTCAGTGCTTTCGGGGCAATTAGACGGCTGCAGCAAAAGCTGCAGTGTGTACGGGTACAATCTGCGACATTTGCAGCGAGTCGATGGTGCGCACCAGTTTGGTCGCAGCATGCGCAGGGTGACCGAGGATATGCTCGACGATAGCTGCTGGGGTTAACTCGGGGTTAATCAAGGTGATCACATGGCCGCGGTATTCAGTTAACCACTTGGTCAACTTGATGATTGTCCGGGTATACGGATTCTGGGTCGGTGTATTGAGGTTAGGACCGACATAAATCACGCGGGCATCGGGGCGCATGGCACTCATGATTCGTGCTTGCGATTCGAATAGTGGCGTTACTGTGAGTGCGACACTCCGAAAACTGTTGAAACGGCCGTTTTTGATATGGCGTTCGACGGATGTTTTGAGACCGAGAATCCAGTTAGCGACCCGATCCGAGGACGATGGCGTCTTCAGATCGATAATCATGACTCGGCTATGGCTGCTGGAAGTCAGCAATCTTTTCACTGCCCCCAACTTTTTTTCATCGACGAGGATGATGATGTCGGTTGGGAGCGGGATCTGGGGAACAGGGCTTCGTACTGGCATGAGATGATTTCCAATGGTTTTTTTATGTGCCTTTTGCCTCCCGAAAGGGATGGTTTCCAAAAGAACAGCGACTGAGCATAGTAACACATGTATTTTAAAAAAGCAAGTCATCCCTCAAGGGGATAGTAACCCGCAATGCGTCATTGCGGAGCTATAGTCTGGAACTACTCCGTTCACTTCGTTCACGGGTCATCCTGCCAGAGGATCGCTCCGTTCACTCCGTTCACGGGTCATCACTATTTCTCTATCATTCCATCACTATTTCATCATTTCGACTTGATAGAGTATGTCCATGGAATATGAAAAAAATACCCACAACACTATATTCGGCAGCTTGTTCGATCGTGAACCAGCAACAGCAACAGAAGCAATAGACACATTTATGGCCTATGCGGTATCGGCCCGTGCGTCAGATGTACACTACGATCCATTCGAAGACAGTATCCGCATTCGTCTCCGTATCGATGGGCAAGTTGAGGAGGTTGCGCGCATGACCCGTCGTCTTCATGAAGAGATTATCGCGCGACTCAAGATACTGTCTGGTGCACGTACGGATATTCATGCGGTGCCTCAGGATGGTAGGTGGAAGAGTGACATAGCTGGCCAATCATACAATATGCGCATCTCATTCATGCCGACGTATCATGGCGAGAATGCAGTCATACGGCTTTTGCCTGCGCGCATCTCGACTGATATATCGTTTGCGAAACTCGGATTCACACCCGATCATGTACGTGCAATTGATTCTGCTCTTGGACAGTCCTCGGGACTTATACTCGTGTCTGGACCTACTGGTTCAGGGAAAACTACAACACTTCATTCGTGTCTTGCACTCAAGTCTCGTCAACCTATATCAATTATTACACTCGAGGATCCCGTTGAGTATGAAATACCTTCGGTGCGGCAGGTCCATATTCGTCATAGTCATGGTGTGACATTCGCTTCAGGACTTCGTTCTGCATTGCGTCAGGATCCAGATGTCATCATGGTGGGCGAGATTCGTGACGCTGAAACTGCACGCATCGCTATACATACGGCGCTCACGGGACATCTTGTACTATCGACGATACATACCACTTCGGCACTTGAGGCGATTCCGCGTCTCATGGATATGGGGGTCGATCCATATCTGCTCGCGTCGACGCTTCGGCTAGTAGTAGCTCAACGCCTGGTCCGTGCGATGTGTAGAGAATGTTTCTCTGATGGATGCTCGGGATGTAGATATACAGGATATAACGGGAGGTCGGTCATAGCTGAAGCTTGTGCGGTCGATGCGGGTATGCGCGATCTCATCGTTGAGCGTGCAAGCGCGTCAACTATTCTTTCCTATGCTCGATCTCAAGGATTTGTTCCTATGAGCGAGGATGGTCACGAAAAGGTCGAGTGGGGTATCACGACTGAACAGGAAGTTGCGCGAGTATTGGCTGATTGATTATATGGGTATCAGATCTAGACATAAGCGTCGTTGGCGTCGCAAGGATATTATATTCCTGCTTGAAAGGCTGGATATGTACGTGTCATCAGGTCTTAGTATAGACAAGTCTCTCGAGGTAATTGCGCAAGGAGTTCGTCATAATCAAGAGGGTCAAATATTGCAGGCGCATGCCTTAATTGTGGGCGGATCAACATTGTCTGCATCATTATCCGCTGTGCTAGCTCTTCCGCAGATGGTTGTTGGACTTCTTGAACATGGAGAGCAGTCGGGCAATTTGACGCAATCGCTTACACTTAGTCGGACTCTTCTAGAAAAGCAGGATGATATTCGCAGGAAATCAGTATCGGCACTTGTATATCCTGCCGTGATAGGAGTATTTGCGAGTTTGCTCACGATCGGCCTTGTACGAGGAGTCATGCCCCAAATCACACCGATGCTCAAAAGTCTGAGGGTAGAATTGCCCGTTCTTACTCGCGTCGTCATATTCGTGTCTGAGAGTATGGTCAATTATGGGCTCGGTATTATTTTTGGGATGTTTTGCATTGTTGTAATCGTGAGTGTTCTTTATCGGCGAGTTTCGATATTTAGGAGAATCGTACATGAAGTTTTAGTTCGTATACCTCTCATTGGTGGCCTGGTGCATTCATACTCACTATCTCTATTCCTTAGGTCATGTGGCACTCTGATTGATTCTGGAATATCAGCGGACCTTGCATATGGTCGTGCTTCATCGTCTGTGTCGCATATTCCACTCGCTATCTCCCTGAATGCTTGTGCTGGGCAAGTGTCAAAAGGGATATCGATTGGCACCGTACTCAAGTCGGTGTCGCGCAGAACTCCACATATCTCATCGCTTCTTCTCGCTGGCGAGGCGTCGGGAGCACTTGGTAGGTCAATGATTAGAGCCGCAGATATCATGGATCGGGATATGGATCATCGACTCAAGCGGATCACATCTCTCATCGAACCCACGATGATGGCTGGAATGGGGATCGTGGTCGGCGCTGTTGCACTCTCGATCATGATGCCTATCTACGATATATCGAGGGTTCTTCAAAGATAACGCATCATGGATATACGTAATTCACAGACAAAGTCGGGACTAATCCTTATAGATATTCTCGTAGCTCTCGCGCTCGGGACGGTATTTGTCGCAGTTATCGCATCTGCATCTAGCTCGGCGAGGGATATGTTTGAGACTGCGCGCGAGAGAAGCTACGCGTTGGAACTGTATGAGGCTCACAAAGGAGAGTTCGAAGGAATGATGCCTTATGAATCTCGGAGCATTGATATTTTGCCAGCTACTGCCACGCTTATGGGCATGCGATTTGGAACAACGACTATTTCTGCGACTGCTCGCTGGTACGGCAATGAGAGGATACAGACTGATATATCTATAGCCGTCGATTCAAGGCATTCAGATCGTTCAGGACCTATCATGTTCAATGCGGTGCGTGCATATCCATTTGATTCACTTACCGAAGTAATTGGTGCGCCGTTGTGCTCAGTTGATTTCTCGAGCAGGGATATTGTTGGTTCATATGGATTTCAGCATTCAGTAGCACGGCCTCTTTTTGCATCAGTCATTCCCATCTCTCTGCCTATTGATTCACTGCTTCCTCTAACTGATCTCGAGGTTAGGAATGGTATCGCATATATCTCAGCTGATTCAGCTGCAGCAGGTGACCCCGATCTCATAGTCGCAGATATCGAAGATGTTGATGGTGTTTCGGTAGTATCTTCCATCAATACAGGGCCTGGTATCGCATCTATCGTACTAGCAAACGATAGGGTATTCGCTGCCGCTGCAAGCACCGCTGCTCAGCTTCATGTAATTCGTTTTGATGGACTTGGTTCACCAAGTATTGAACAGAAGTATTCTCTCCCTCTTCCGTATGCGACTGCAACACCGCCGATGGCGAGTTCCATCTTTTTCAAGAATGGCCGAGTGTATCTTGGGACTGAGAAATGGGTGGGTGAAGAGTTTTCGATAGTAGATGTGGTTAGTTCATCATCCGCTCGCAAGATAGGCGGACTTGAAATCGGAAGCAAAGTCACGGATATATATGTAGATCGGAAGAACGCGCATATTGCTACAGCTGGATACGCTCAGATGATGATTGTCGATATTACAGATTCGGGTAACCCAGTTATCACACATGAATTTTCACCTTCTGGATGGGAACGGCAGGAAGGGAAGTTGGTGAGCGCTTTCGAAGACTCCATAATCTTCGGACGTACATCAGGAGGTTTCAATGTCAAAAATGATCACGAGATCTTCGCATGGGTATCATCATCAACCACTTCACAGAGTGCTTCGCTGGATATGCCAGGAGGTATATACGGGGCTATTGCAGATCGATCTCATATATTTGTCATTAGCCGTTCGATAGACAAAGAGATTCAAGTGTTTGATCGCTCAATGTCCGCAACTTCCTCGGTAGTATTTTCGCTCCCCGTAGCGCCGCGTTCGATGACATGTGATGGTGATGCATTTTATATTCTTGCGAGCACGGCACCAGTTATCTACAAAGTCACATTCAAATGAGGTTCTCCGTATCCAAAAATCTGCAAAGCGGCATGACATTGGTCGAGGTCATCATATATAGTGTGCTTTTGTCATTTCTCGTAACAGGAATGATCAATTTTCTGTACTCCACTCAGATGAACGACGCTGCGCTTCTCGATGAAATAGAATATGAACAAACATCGCATATATTTTAAAACTGTGCGTCAATTGGGAGGTCGGGGGTTTATTGCGACGACGGCTCTCATCCTGATTGCATTGGGGTCAATTGCTTCAGTAATGGTGATATTCACTGCCTCTATGTCATACGCAGATAGTGTGACGCGCAGGGAATATCGTATACAGAAACTCTTCAACCAGAAAGCGTGTGAGGATACGAGAGATTTGATTCTTGCCAAGGATTACTTTTTTGATGGTTTAGCGTACCTACCTGAGTTCGATTGTAGTATAGAACGATGATTCTAAACATCCGTCAGTTGAGCCAAATGCGCTATAATAGGGAGACATGGCTTTTACTGTCAAAACCCAGTCATTCGAGGGTCCGCTCGACCTTCTACTTGATCTCATCGAGAAGAGGAAATTATTTATCAGCGACATATCTCTCGCCAAGGTTACCGATGATTTCATTGCGCATGTTCGCTCATTTGAGCAAATGCCGATGGGGGAGTCAGCACACTTCATTCTCGTCGCATCGACGCTCCTCCTTATTAAGTCCAAGTCTCTTTTGCCAGAATTGAGCTTGACCGAAGAAGAGAAGGGTGACATCCACGATCTTGAGACGCGCCTTAAGATATTCAAACGTATCAAGGATGCGAGCGTTCATGTGAGTAGGCTTTTTGGTGCAGAGATGATATTTCCGCAATCGTCAGCACGACCTATTCAGCCGGTATTTGCTCCTGCACCCGAATTCACGCTTGAGAAGGCGTTGTATTCACTCAAAGATCTCATCAATCGCCTTCCAAAGAAGGAGAGTCTTCCTAAGCATGTGGTCCAGAAAGTCATTAGCCTTGAGGACATGATTGGTACTCTGACGAATCGTATTACGAGTAGCTTACGTATGAGTTTCAAGCAATTCACGGGCGAACACAAAGGCGAAAAGGTGAATGTGATCGTGAGCTTCCTAGCCATGCTTGAGCTCGTAAAAGAAGGTGTTCTTCAAGTTACCCAAGAACGTCAGTTCGACGACATTCACATGGAGACCAAACAAGTTGGGGTGCCGAGATATTAATGATAAACTTGATTCTATGAATATTTCCGCACAACTTGAAGCAATCCTTTTCTGGAAAGCCGAACCTGTCTCTATCAAGAAGCTATGCTCGCTGCTCGATGTTGGCACAGATGCCATCAATTCCGGCTTGCAAGAATTGGAAACGGCTCTGAAGGGTAGAGGATTGACCCTCGTCCGTACCGCTGATGAGGTCATGCTCGGCACCGCAAAAGGAATTTCTCCTCTTATTGAACAATTGACCAAAGAAGAACTTACGCGTGATCTTGGCAAGGCAGGACTTGAAACCCTTTCAATAATTCTTTATCAGGGTCCTATCTCGCGTGCGGATATAGACTACATCCGTGGTGTCAATTCACAGTTTATTGTGAGAAATCTATTGATCCGTGGACTTATAGAGCGTGTGGAGAACCCGACCGATGCACGCAGCTTTCTTTATAAGACAACGCTCCAGCTCCTTTCACATCTCGGAATTTCGAAGATCGAGGAATTGCCAGAGTATGAGCAAGTAAGGAAGGATATTGAAGAATTTAAATGTCTCCCGCAACTGCAAAAATAGATCGATTCTTCCTCTTTTCCGTCGCTGCACTGACGATTGCAGGTTTCGTCATATTCCTTTCGGCGGCACTTGGACTTCTCGCACGTGATGGTGCGGATTTCAGTATGGTCGCGCTGAAGCAGGCAGTGAGCCTCGTTATCGGTGTTGGTGCGTTCTGGGTATTCTCACGCTTCAACTATCACAAGCTTCGTGCGGCTGCATTTTTCATTTTGATCGGTGCGATACTTATAAACCTTTTACTCTTTATTCCCGGACTATCGCTGCATCATGGCGGCGCCGCTCGCTGGATCGATTTGGGGTTTATCTCATTTCAGCCATCTGAGTTTTTGAAGATTGCCTTTATCATCTATATTGCAGCATGGGTTCATTTTACCAAGGACAAAATTTTTCGATTCAAATACGGGGTATTACCATATATGGTCATCATGGGACTACTTGGGCTACTTTTGTTCACTCAACATGATAATGATACGCTCGCCATTATTGGATTCACGGGGCTTGTGATGCTCTTCGTTGCTGGATTACCCATCCGCCATCTGATTATTACCGTCGTGGTTGGGGCTGTTGCTTTGGCAGGTGCTCTTACCTTGCAACCCCACGCACTCCAGCGCATCGCCACTTACTTCGATGGTGCATCCGATACCCAGGGAGCGGGCTATCAGGTCAATCAATCACTCATCGCGATCGGATCGGGACAATTCGCTGGTAAAGGTTTCGGACAGAGCATCCAGAAATTCGGATATTTGCCTGAACCGATCGGCGACTCGATATTTGCCGTTGCCGCAGAAGAGTTCGGATTTCTTGGTAGCTTGGTACTACTTGCGCTTTATATATTGCTCGCTGTAAGCATGTTTCGTATCGGCACACATACGCATGACTCGTTCGGCAGTATGCTGGCGATAGGTATAGCGGTACTCATCATCACAGAATCGTTCATGAATATCGGTGCCATGATCGGCGTCATTCCGCTCTCAGGTCTGCCACTTTTGTTTGTGTCCCATGGTGGCACGGCGCTTATCATCATACTCGCCGCATCGGGCATGGTCGCTAATGTGTCGAAATATGCACGGTAATGCTATAATCCAGCCATGAAAATTCTATTCACCGGAGGTGGTACAGGGGGTCATTTTTACCCGATTATTGCTGTAGTTCAGGCGCTCCGCGCACGCATCAGCGAGCGCAAGATCATTGCGCCTCAGCTCTACTATATGGCACCGACAAAATACAATGCACGCGCATTATTTGATAATGAGCTTGAATTTGTAAGTGTCTCTGCAGGAAAAATGCGCAGATATTTCTCATTTCTCAATTTTACTGATGTGTTCAAGACTATATTCGGCTGCATATCGGCGGTTGGCAGCCTTTTCCGCATCTACCCCGATGTTGTTTTTGGTAAGGGTGGTTACGCGAGCTTCCCGGCACTTTTTGCTGCGAAAATCCTCAAAATTCCTGTTATCATCCACGAGTCGGACAGCAAACCTGGCCGTGTAAATGCATGGGCGGGGAAGTTTGCGCAGAAGATAGCCATCTCATATCCTGATGCGGCTCAGTATTTCACCAAAAAGCTCGGTGTTGTCGCGCTAACAGGTTGTCCTATTAGAAGTGATATAGCTCAACCGCTTTCTAACGGTGCGCATGAATTCCTCCAGCTTGAGCAAAATACTCCAGTTATTCTCATTCTTGGTGGCTCTCAAGGAGCAGCAGCAATAAATGATGCCATCATTCAGGGACTTCCTGAGCTCCTCAACAAGTATCAGGTCATTCATCAGACAGGCAGGGCGAATCTCGAGGAAATCAAGCAGACGACATCGGTTTTTCTTAAGGATCATCCCTATGCTTCTCGTTACCATCCATTTGACTACCTCAATGAACTTGCACTTCGTATGTCTGCTGGCGTGGCAGATGTCATCGTGTCGCGTGCTGGATCAACCATTTTTGAGATTGCGGCCTGGGGTGTTCCGTCGATTATAGTCCCATTGCCCACATCTGTTAGTCACGATCAGACCGCCAACGCGTTTGCGTATGCCAAGACGGGTGCCGCATCAGTTGTTGAGGAAAACAATCTTAGTGCGCACATTATCATTGGAGAGATAGATCGTATATATGGGTCTGAAAATATCAAGAACACCATGAAGGCTCAGGCCAAGGCATTTGCTCGATTGGATAGCGCTCAAGTCATCGCTGATGCGATTTTGGACGTTGCTTTGCAACATGAAAAATAGTTTGTAGTCAAATACCCACACCCCTTGCAACAAAACTATATATATGTGCTATACTGAATATCTAAAAACTGTCGTAAATTAATAGCTTAAAACTAATAATAAACATATGAATCCAGAACAGAGCGGCATCAAGGCATGGCAGTGGGTAGTCACCGCCATCGTCATTATCGCCCTTATCGTCGTCGGTATCATGGTCTTTGGTAACAAGGGATCAGATTCGATGATGGACACGACTGCAATGGGTGACACGAGCGGAGGTGCAGCCACCGAGGTTAACCGCGTCGTTATGTCTGACCAGTACCCAGGTAACGTTGTATTCCTCTCATCAGTCCAGCTCGCCAACGGAGGATGGGTTGCTATCCACGCAGACAAGAATGGTCAGCCAGGAGATGTCATTGGTACCATGTACTTCGAGAAGGGTATCAACACGGGCAAGATCACTCTTACCAAGCCGACCGTCGAGGGTGGAATCTACTATGCTATGCTCCACTCGGATGATGGCGACAAGAAGTTCGATGCTACCAAGGATCTCCCAATCAAGGATTCCAAGGGTAACATCATCATGAAGCTCTTCCGTGCTGCAGCTGCAGTCGGTGCAGGCATCAAGGGATAGTTTTGAGAGATATATTCTCGCTGAAAGGCCGCCCAAAAGCGGTCTTTTTGCATATTCATGCACAATTTATCCAAAAGCCCTAGGTTGGGGGTATTTCTTCCGAGGTACATTCGCAGACCATTTCTAGCAAGAAATGGTCGAGGACTAGGAAAAGTTTTGCAGAACTTTTCCGTGTACCGAGGAGGAAGATACCCCCAACCTAGGGCTTTGTATATAGGTATATTGGCGTTATACTTACAGGTAACATGTCCAAATCAGTCTATATTACGCGCGTAATTCCGAGCGTTGCTGTCGAGATGCTCAAGAAGAGAGGCTACGATGTTGATGTATATCCACATGA
>JACCDK011923305.1_pt1 | contig 22201 bp, 21 predicted proteins | sample 7445871 | NCBI WGS metagenome assembly JACCDK01 (sample SAMN15323436, study PRJNA562643) | freshwater metagenome | isolation source: river surface water | place: USA:Blue River Watershed | collected 2017-08-15
GATGGAGCACTCCTAGATCTAGCTACGTTTTATCGCGATGTCATGATGGTTCAATCGGGAGCTACAGATTGGATGATTAACTCAGACATGCAAATCCAGATAGAAGACTACGCATCACACATATCAACGCATTCAGCGGTTCAAAAAATGAGCGCTCTAATGGAAGCTCGAAACCAACTGGCCATAAATGCCGCCCCTTTGGTGACCTGTGAGGCGTTAATGTGCGAATTGGCTCGCAAATAAGAGTCTCTCAAGAGCCTTTTGAGATGGTCATGACCACCCCTTGTGATGGTGCAGAATTCCACTATGCGTTTAGACCATGTCTCTTATGTGACCTCCCATGAACAGTTAGCTGACACTGTCCAACGCTTAGGTTCACGCCTAGGCAGCACTTTTGTAGACGGAGGAATTCACCCACGTTTTGGTACCCGTAACTTCACATGCGCACTTAAGAACGGCCAGTACATTGAAGTTGTTTGCCCCCTAGATCACCCAGCCACAGAGCAAACACCATGGGGCAAAGCTGTTTCTAGGAAAGCTAATGAAGGCGGCGGCTGGTTCACCTGGGTTTTTAGCACAGAAGATATCTCTAATGTAGAAACACGGTTTGGGCGTGATGCGGTTGAAGGTCACCGTACGCGCCCCAATGGTTCAGACTTAAAATGGAAGCAAATCGGCGTTAAGGAGATTGTGGATGTTCCTGTATTCCCCTTCTTTATTCAATGGCTTTCCAAAGACCATCCATCACAAGATGGGACACCAATAGCAGAAATAGAGAAGATTGTTATCGCAGACGAGCATCAACTCTCAGATTCTTGGTTCAAAGAAGAAATTCTCAGATCACTTGGGGATGTGGATATTGAATGGGTTAAACCTTCAGTCAATGATGACCAATCAGGTCTTGTGGCACTTCATTTATCCACACCAAGCGGCCTGGTTGTACTGGAGTAAATGAATGTCTCAACCCATTTAATGTTGCAAGCAGGAAAATGAACGAACCTTAGACAATCTACCGAATTGGCACGCCAAAACTAGGTTTGGTTCTAGCATATGTACATGGATAATTGGACCAAAGAGAACTCTGTCGACTCGAAGTATGGGGCTGAAAATCCGCCTCTATGGCCCAACGAATTTCTGGTCAAGCTTCTTTCCTCAACCGCCTATTCTGAGATAAAGTCAAAATTGCCTTTGAAGCCCAAGGTGCTGGAAGTTGGAATCTTTGCAGGAAATAATGCTCGGATGCTGAAGGAAAAAAACTTCGAGGTATTTGGATCAGAAGTGAATAGTGAAATGGTTGACATGAGCAAACACTTTTTGCAAACTTTGAATCTATCTGATGTGGAGGTGCGAAAGGGGAGTAACGAAAGCCTGGATTTCCCTGATAACTACTTTGATCTCCTCATTTCTATAAATACACTTCACTATTCAAGTGGAATCGGAACCAAAAGAGCCCTGGCAGAATTCGCAAGAGTAGTAAAACCTGGCGGTTTCGCAATAATTGAAACCCCATCTGAAGAGCACTTCATTCCGAAAAAATGTCTAAGAATTGGTGAATGCCAATGGAAGTGGCAAGCAGGCGGATTTAGAGACGGGGAAGTGGTTGGATTTTTTGATAGCAAACAGCACCTACAATCCAGAGTAAAAGAATTCTTTTCGAATGTAGATGTGTTGTCTCGCTCAGAGAGTTTCTCTAGTGTAAATCTCGCTTGGTGGATTGCGGTAGCACAAAAATAATGGGATCTATTACTCGCCCAGTAACGGACCATTAAGTCGTGCATCGGCATATGAGCCCACGCAGTCTTGGCATTCGAGTAATCACTGAATATTCTGCCATTTCTGGATTTGGGAATCTAATTCGAAGCATAGAACTGGCTAATGAATTCTCACACGTTGGACCAACCGAGCTCTTAGTCTTAACGCAGTTTGAATCTAGGTGTAAATCCATAATCCCTAACTCGGCGAATTACGAAGTGAAGTTTTATGGAACCTCCACCAACCTAATACAGTCCATTACCACCCTGGACTATGCGATTCTAGATTGCCCAAGCCTTGCTTCCGAGGAAATTGCGGCAGGAATAAAGAGCAGCTTCCCTCTATCTAAGGTTATTGCTTTAGACTATTTCTCTGACAGCAGAAACTTTGACCTTCGAATCAGTCTTTTTGATCAAACTCTCAAAACCTTCGAAACGACCTCCGCTAGGCACCAAGTTGGCATCGAGTTTGCAGTTATTTCGAAAAATGTAGCGTCGATTCCGAGGCGAGAGCGAATCCCTGAAATTCTTGTGAAGTTGTCAGGACAGGAAAGTAAATTACTTGAGAAAATAGAAGAAATCATTCGTGATGAAGCGAAAGCGTTGAGTTTTAAGGTTTGTGTGATTGACAACAGTTCAGATGGAGTGAACAATCCGGACTTTAGAGCGCAAACAGATTTCCTAACCCAATTAGCCAGTTGCGCCTTATATGTCGGTTCTGGAGTGAGCACGCTTCTTGAGTCATCATTACTTGAAACCGCCACTATTTTTGTTGGGAGCAATGAAGCTGAACGTAAATTTGGCGAGGCTATTTCGAGCGCACACTCTGTATGTGCGCTCGATTCAACAAGTTTACAATTTTCAGACGAGTTAAGATTGTGCGTAAAGAAAGCAATTCAAACGAAAGACTTTGAAGGATTGATTCCTAGGATTGATTTGGATTATCTTGGCGCACAAAGAATTGTGAAGTTGGTCCTTAAATCATGAGTAGAATACTCATACTAGGTGCTGGCAAAGCACAAGCAGCATTTGTCCAACATTGCCTGGCAAAAGGCCATGACATTTATCTTGTCGATGGCAGTAAGGACGCACTCTCAAACGCAATTGACCATGAGAGTTTGCACAAGCAGCAAATTGATATAACAAATGCTGATGAAGTTTTAACCTATGCGAAAAGAATTAACCCGGACGCGGTGATTGCGCCATCTAATGATGCTGGTCTACTCTCTGCCGCGATAGTGGCAGACCACATTGGTGTTCCTGGCCCTGGTCTATTTGCTGCACAAAATTCTCGCAATAAGTTTAAATTTAGGGAACTTCTCCGGTTCACTGGATTAACCACCCCCTGGTACCTCCAAGCGGACATAAGCAATACCGAAGACTTGATCCCCGAGATACCAAGCTACCCTTGCGTAATAAAACCGGTACAAGGTTCTGGATCGAAAGGAGTGCGCTTTCTTGCTTCGGCTTCAGACTTAGAAGCGTACTTGCATGATACTTTTGGGAGCACAGCATTCTCTGATTACCAGATAGAAGAATTCGTAGAGGGTGTGGAATTTTCCATTGAAGGAATTGTACAAAAAGGTAACCTAACAACCATCGCTGTCTGTGAAAAAGAAAGAAGCGAACTTCCGAATTTAGTGGATACCCGCGTGATTTATCCTTCGAAATTAACAGTAGGAGAACTAGAGCAGGCACACGATATGGCTCGCAAGATAATAGAAGCTCTTCGCGTCGAAAATGCCCCAATTCACCTGGAGTTTATTAAGTCCCCGAACCTAGGCTTTGTTGCCGTTGAATGTGCCGTCCGAGCTGCAGGATTCAACCTATTTAATAGAATGGTGCCATGGTGTACTGGGGTAGACACCTTAGAAGTTCAACTCAATCTAGTTTTAGGAAGGCCCTTACAAAATATTGAGCCCATTAGACGCTATGCGGGAATACTAGATTTCCCGCAACCACCACATCGTGGGCGATTGAAGGCAATTCACTACCAGAAACCTCCAGATTCAAGATTTGTTACTGAAATTGAAGTCTATAAAGAAATCGGAGAAATCGTTTCTCCGGCAAGTAACGGAAGTGAAAGAATCGGACACATCTTTATTTTCACTGAAAAGGAAAGCGAAGCGCACAATATTTTGGAATCACTGAACTTTTCAATTGAAATAGATGATTTAAACTCTGAAGTTTCAGCAAGAGAACCAAATTGAGGGTCCAATAATGTCAAATGTTTCGAGCCTTAACTTATTTCTAACATTTGACTGTGACCCTGCGGATTTTGATTCTAGTTTGAAGGTAATTGGAGAGCCGGGATTTATTCATCTTGAAAAATCAATACCCACAGCCATCAAAATACTCAATCAAGCAAGTGAAATGATTGAAAAGGAAATCAAAGCCACTTTCTTTATCCGAAACGTTTCAACAGATTCCAGAGGCAGGGTAACCCCTGAACCCTGGAAACTTCACATGGAGCTTTGGAAAGAACTTATTGCAAACGGCCACAGTCTTGGCTTGCACCCACACATAGACGTGCCACTAGCAAGCGAATCTGATCCGAACTTCCTAGAGTTGATTGAGTTAATGAATCGAGATTTCAATTCATTAAGACTTTTGAATGAATACGGAAGAGTGACTCGAGTTGGCGGCCACGCGTACAATGACTTGACGACATCTATGCTCAGAAAAACCGAAGTGCAAGTAGACTCATCCGCTATACCGGGAAGAAAACTCGGGCACTATGAGTCTTGCTCAAACTGGCTTGAAGTTAATAATGATTTAAAAATAGACTGGTCGTACCCAAACCTGGAGATTTTCGACCATGATTCTGTTTATCAATTAGCGCAGCTTCCCATGACGACTCTCCAAAGAATTAGCCAGCCAGACCACCGCAGGTATATAGATTTTTCCTTTGAAAGCTTTGAAGATTTTTCCTTCTCAGATTTCAATTTAGTCACGAAAGTGCATAATGTTGTTGCCATTTCCCACCCTTCAACTTTGTTGGAAAACTGCTACTGGGATCACGCCACTCTCAAATTTGGAACGGAAAATTGGTTGAACAATTTCAAGATTGTGGTTCAGAGACTTGCTGGAATTGGAATCGAACCGGAATTTCGATTGTTACGGCATATTCCATGAGTATAACTCCCGCAACAAATAGAATTGAAAAAATGTCAGGCACGGAGTTTAACTTGTTAACTAATCGAGCAGCGTCAGCCATTCACTTAGCTCTAACAACCTTCTCTCGCACTGGCATTATCTTAATTCCTTCAAATATTTGCTTGAGCCCAATAATGGCCTCAAAAATTGCCAATTATGAGGTGCGATTCATTGGAACGGATAAATTCCAGATCGACTTAATGGACGTCGTTAAGCATCTCGAGTCTGACACAAACGTAAATGCAATACTTTTACCTGAACTCTATGGATACCCGATATTGAACTTGGAAATTTTCTGGGAATGTATCAAAGAAAGAAACATTCTGGTGCTGGAAGATCTGGCTCAGTCACTCGGCAAATCAAGAATGTCCCAATTTTCAGGAAAGCCAACAGTGGTAACTATTTATAGTTTTGGTCTAACCAAGATTATTGACACAATCCGTTGTGGAGTAATTTCAACAACAAACGAATCCTTTTTCCAAGATCTTAAAGCAAGATACTTGTCCCTTGAGAAAAACAGTCAAACAGAATTTGAGGCAGCCTCAGAAGCATACAACAAACTGTACAAAGAACTTCTGACGAAAGATGAAATTGATAGAGATTGGCCTGAATTCTACACTGCTGCCTCTAAATTAAGTACCGTTCTCTACACACCTAGATTCTCCAAAGGGGACATTAGTGGAGGCTTCAATTTTGATGAGTCAACTATTACCCAGAGTCGAAACGAGCGTCATGCGAGATTTCTGGAGCTATTCAAAGGCTATGAATCAATAATTCTCCCCCAAGAAGTAGAGCTAACTCATCCCGTGTGGAGAACCACAATCCGGCTGGATTGTAATGTTAGGAATTCAGTTGTAGATAGACTACGAAATATGGGTTACCCGGTAAGCACCTGGTACAAGGCCATGCATCGCATGTTTCAAGGAGATGATTTGACCACTACCGATTCACTTAATGAAGCTGTAAGATTCGAGAACGAAGTTGTGAATCTTTTTCTTGACTTACCAAATTTTGATGAGTACTTCGGAAAAGTTCGGTGTGTATTTATGGAAAGCCTGGGTTAAAATGTCGTCAAAGGTCGAGATCCTAGATTGCACTTTAAGAGATGGCAGTTATCCGATCAATTATTTCTACTCTCTAGAGGACACTAAAAGGATTAGTGAAGTCCTCGAACGCGGTGGAGTCGAAAAAATTGAAGTAGGGCACGGAATGGGTCTAGGTGCCGCTCAAAAAGGATATGGGAAATCTGCGTACTCGGATTTCCAATACATTGAAGCGGCCGTTAGTGCAGTGAATTCATCTAGCATTGGCGTCTTTGCTATACCGGGTGTGGCAGAAGCTCAGCATGTAATTGATGCAAAGAAAGCCGGGATAACATTCCTTAGAATTGGTACAGACGTTGATAAAATTGAGAGCGCCAGGGAACTAGTTGAGTTAGGCTTTTCATTAGGATTAAGTGTTTCCCTTAATGTAATGAAGAGCTACGCGCGCCCCAAAGCTGAGCTACTTGAGGCTATTCTAAGTTTGGGAGTCTCGAGTTTAGATGTGATAAGCATCGTAGATTCTGCTGGAACGATGATTCCTGCAGATGTCCAGGAATATGTGAGCTACCTAGTTGAGAATCTCCAAAACAAGATTGGGTTTCATGGTCATAACAATTTGCAGTTAGCAATTGCAAATTCGATTGCTGCAGTTCAGGGAGGAGCATCAGTTATTGACGCCACTCTCCGCGGAATAGGTCGAAGTAGCGGAAATGCTCAAATTGAAGTTTTAGTTCCGGTCCTAGAGCGGGCTGGTTATTTGACCAGAATAAATCACCAGGCTTTATCAGACTTTAGTGATTTGTTCTACGAGTCCCCATACCCAGATTATGGAATTCAAGGAATTGAATTAGCATGTGGAGTATTTGGCTTACATTCTAGTTTCTTGCCAAAAGTAGTAACCGAGGCTAATTCAATGGGAATCGACATCGTCGAACTCATTTCCGAAGTGACAAAAAATGACAGGATAAATTTAACCCCGAAGAATCTAAAGGAAGCCTCGCGCATCGTCTCGCAGAAGCGTCACACTGTGCCGGTAGCGGCCATTCCTGATTCTGAGGTCATTCAGTCGTTGGATGATCTCCTGAATTCCTTGATTACCTACGCAATCAAATTTAACAAAAAGTCTATTTTAACTTTGTCTCCAAGTGGAAACAATCTTAACCGATTTCCGCGATTAACCAATTATGAAGATTATATCATTGGTCATGCGGAGGTTGCTGACATTGAAACTAAGATGTTCACGCCAGATAAATTCAAGGAACTTGATTATTTGGGTATCGACCGGAAATTGCTGCAACTTGATTTGGATTTGAACCCAGAGAACTTATTCATTTACGACGAAAATCAAATAATTGATTTATTAATATCTGAGATGGTTCTCAACTTTAAACTTCTGCGAGGTGAATTCTATTTCCAAGCAATTGGCGAGAGGGATCTGGGTGGGGTTAAGGAAATGGGAACACAAAAGCGTGAAAGCAATTCTGAGCATAAGACGATCACATTTGTTACCTCAAAGTTGAGCAAACCTGAACAGGATGAGCTAAATAGGATTAATACTTCCAAGGTAATTTTCTTACACCCCGAGTACATTCCTGATGATTTCTACCGAGACTCAGAGGTAGAGGTTTACAGACTAGACACTAGGTCCTTTTTTGATTTACATGTCATCAGTATTGCTCGAAGTGCTCGAGATTTTGCGGTGGCGAAGTTCCTGAATCTTGGTGGGGTCAAGACAGTTGCTGGGGGATTGGTTGCCAACCGCGGGACAATAGTCGTCGATAATCCAAACAACCCGAAGCGAATATTAGGAGTTGCCTCAGGATTTGGAACGCTGCTTTCTAAGAATGATGAGAATGAGTTTGAATCTGAGATAAGGAAAGTCAGCTCATTTCTTCTAGAATCAAATTTACGATTTCTGCGCTCTGGAGACTAAGTGAGATCTGTAATCATTCCTGCCCGGGCAGGCTCAAAGAGAATTCCCAGGAAGAATATCTCTAGTTTCCTGGGAAAACCCATCATTCAATACAGCATTCAATCTGCAATTGATTCAAATCTGTTTGACGAGATAGTCATTTCAACAAATGATGGTGACGTGGCAGAAATAGCTACCGGCCTAGGTGTTCCAACTAAACCAAATCGACCACAGAGATTGTCTGATGACGTGACCCCAATAGTGGACGTTCTTCGGTATGAGATAGAAGACAAATCTCTAGGGAACCATTCAAGCGTTACTCTGTTATTTGCATGCGCTCCATTACTCGAACCTTCTGACTTAGTTTCAGCAACTAAATTGCTTGAGAGTCAAGAAAGCTGCAGTTCATTAATGACCGTAGCAGAATATCCCGTGCCTATCGAATGGGCATTGTCAGTCGTGAATAACCAAGTACTTTTCAATAACCCTGAACTCTTATCTACTTCTTCTGATAATCTGAAGCAGAGCTATTTCGATGCAGGCCAGTTTTACATCTATAAACCAAAAAGTTTAGGAAGTGGACATTCTGGCCTTATCACAGAGGGAATACTTCCGTTTCTTATTCCTCGAAATAAAGCTGTTGATATAGATAATTATGATGACTGGAAATTTGCCGAGAGACTCTATTCCGCTCAGTTCAACCTTTGAAAACCTGTATGACTAACAGGATACTTTAGGATTTCATAGATTGATCGGTCACCATGTACGACATCGGAGATTACCCTGATTATTGGCCTCAATGCGTCAAGATATTTATCGGTTTCGGCTTGTGTATGCAGAGTTGAAACAACAATTAAGTTACTTGCTAAGTAACCCTTCTGGAGCATCTCTTGAGTCAAGTAGGTTTTGATTGCTTGAAAATCTGGGTGATCGAATTGGAAAGAGATAAGCGGGACTAAGCCAGAAAACTTAGCCTGAATATCAAAGGATTTGAATAAAATATCAAGTTTCTCCCGAATGTAGTTTGAATTTTCTGCGAGTATTTCCCACGATTTAATTTCTTTCATTCGCGTTAGTGTTGCAATGGCTGCCGTCGGGCCAATTCTCTCAGTCCAAAAAGTCGAACTGATAAATGTTTTCTCGGCAAATGACATGACATCACGCTTTCCGAGTACGGCGTTTATTGCGTAACCGTTTCCAAGTGCCTTGCCTAACATGATTAAGTCAGGTTCAATCATATGCTTCAGATGAATTCCACCTAAATTTTCGCGAAAACCTGAAGTGCACTCGTCAAAAATAAGCAGTATCCCAAGTTCTGAGCATCGATGTCGGATATGCCTCAGAAACTCAATATTTGCTTCGTGAGTCCTAGAAACTTCCATCATGATAGTTCCCACAGAATGATCTTCAATCACTCTTTCAAATTCTTCAAAATTACCGTACCTGAACGTGCGAGTCAGGCCCTTAAATTGCCTAGGCACTCCTAAGGTGCTTAATCCTGATAGAAGATGCTCATCTAATGCACTACTATCGCTAATGTTTGACGACAAGTACCAATCATGCCATCCGTGATAACCACAAATTGCAACAGCATCACGGCCGGTAGCGGCACGCGCGATTCTGATTGCAATTGCATTTGCTTCCCCACCAGTTCTAGCAAATTTAACTCCCCCCGCCCAAGGGTGAATCGATAGAAGCAATTCCGCCAACCTGGGCTCCTCGGGAGGATTTAAAGATGCCATATTGCCGGCTTTCACAGTGCTAATCACGGCTTCATCCACGTACGGATCACCGTAGCCGAGTGTGTTTGTCCCTATCCCCATTATGGAATAATCAGTAAATTCATTTTTGTCCAAGTCGGTAATTCTGATGCCAGAGGCAGAAGAAAAATAGTTTGGCCAACCATCTGGAAGAAACATTTCTGGTCGTTTTGAAAGTAGCGAGTTACCACCAGGAATAATTCGCTTTGCTTCCTTATAGAGATGCTCACCAATAGGGTAGTTACTCACTAGAAGTATCTCCTTGTCGCATATGCATCCCAAAGTCATCTTTAGATACCCGCTCACCCTTCAGAATAAATCTTTTCGCAGCTGTCCCAATCAACTCCTTGAGAAATTCTGGGGCAATTCCGTACCCGGGCCTTACTATTTTGAGCATGCCCTCCACGATTACCTCACCTTCTTCGATGTTGCAAGCAGGATAAATGGATCTTCTTATAGCTAAGTCTTTAGTTTCATCTTCTTGACGGAATTTTTGTTGTCCTAGGAGTTGTTCCGCCAAGCGAATCTTAGAGACCATCTCCTTGAAATCTTCTTTCGCAGTCGAGAAAAAAGAATCCGGAGACGAGTCCCCAGCTTCAATTCGAATATGTTTCTCGATTATTCTTGCCCCAAGCGCAATAGCAACAGTTGCTGCATCCGACCCAAGAGTGTGGTCGCTGAATCCGATCAAGTGAGGGTACTTCGTACTTAAGAAAGGTATCTGTCTCAAATTAGAATTTTCGATTGGGGCGGGATATGAGGTGTCACATTGAAGAATTCCTATTTGGGCGGTAGAGATTTTCGCAAACTCAGCCACCGCATTATCTAATTCACTCTCTGTTGCAACACCCAGTGACATTATTATTGGCTTGCCTGTCTGAGCAATTCTCTGTATCAGTGGGATGTGATTTATTTCTGGAGAGGCAAGTTTATACATCGGACAATCGATGGACTCTAGAAAGTCCACGGCACTCTCATCAAAAGGACTACTAAATGCAATCAAATCCAGTTCCCGAGCTATCTTGAAAAGCTCTGGATGCCACTCCCACGGAGTGAACGCGCTTTTGTACAAAGAAAATTGGTTTCCATAATCAGCCCATGGGCTGGAGGCAGGAATGATGAAGTCGGGCATATCTGAATCTAAAGTTAGAGTGCTCGCTGTGTAAGTCTGAAATTTGACTGCGTCTGCGCCCGCGTACTTTGCTGCATGGATAAGCTCGATACAATTTTCAATTTTTCCTGCATGATTGCCAGAAACTTCTGCAACAACAAAAACTCTTTCGTTTTTGTCCCAAGAAAAAGTGCCGGTCTCCACAGATGTAATCTACACCAAGAAAGCTTCTGTTATTAGAAACAACAAGGATATACAACGAGGATCATCACCTTTCTCAGGTTAGGATAGAGTTGATTCTTAGTGGTTAGGAAGGAATAAGCACTTGTTGAACAATCGGCCCCCATCTGTGCCTTTGGGAATCATTTTGGGAACTGCAAATCTTGAACAAAGCTATGGAAGTAAAGGTAAGAAAAGTTTGTTAAGTCGTGGGGAAGCTGAAAAAATCCTAGCTGAATTATTATCATCTGGTGATGGCATGATTGAGACCTCGGCTGGATATGGGAATGCCGAGAAGATTATTGGAGAGATTCTCGGGGGCCAGAAATTTGAGAAGATAATTACAAAAATTGCTCCTCGTGACTTTGTGAGTGCTGATAAAATCATTGAATCAGTGACCAAATCATTGGAAAATTTGGGTCAAACCTCCATACAAACTGTGATGCTTCACGGTGGGCTGAACGAGGCATTGGAAAGTAGGAATGCGGTAATGGAAGGCCTAGCTTACATACTTGAGAATAAAATGGTTGAGCGTGTAGGTTATTCCGCTTACGAAGGAATTGAGATTTTTCGCATCAAGGAGTCAATTCCGATATTGACGCATTTTCAACTGCCGGAGAACATCGCAGATCAACGCTCGATTAACTCTAAGGATATTGCTGAAATGTCCCTCAAGGGTAATCAATTTGATGTACGTTCCATTTTTCTGCAAGGCAATCTACTGTTATCAATACAAGAGGCTCAGAAATTTTTTCCAGAGCTACTACCAACTATACGCAACCTGGAGGACTTTTCCAGACGATGGGCATGCGGCAGAGTTGATGTCTGTCTTGCCTATGCAAAAATGATTCCTTGGGCACATCAACTCGTTGTAGGGGTGCGCACATTTGAAGAGTTCAAAGGTATAATTGAGTCGTTGGAACGTCCACAGTTGCCAGTCGAGTATTTCAGCGAAGGCCTGAACATTAAAATTTCGGACCCTAGATACTGGAGTTAGGGAATCTTGGACATTAACTAGATTAAGAGTAGAAACGAGAATAACCAACCTTAGGCTAGGCATCTTGTACAAGCGACAATAAAGGGTAGCCTTGGTCAGGATTCTTGAGGACGTAGGAGTTGGTAAGCCGTGAAGACTATGCAAACTCTTAGATTTGGGGATCCATTTTTTGAAACTGCCATCTTAAGGTTGATGATTTCTTCGGGAACAAATCCAATTTATGCTCCTGACTTTAGTTTGTATTATCAAGAGTGTCATGTTGTAGCGGCTTCGAATAAGTCATTAGTAGTAATGGAAGACTTGATTCCTATTGTGGGAATGATTCACTCACATAATGAGAATGTTCCACAAGAAATTGGATATTTTGGTCTCCCAGCACAATTTCTCGCTTCTAATGAGTTGAGCAAGTCGACTCTAGATGAGGCATCAATATTACTCCTCCAAGAAATGAAAAATGATGGCGTGCCAATAAATCATGGAAAATTCTCCAAAGGCTTCCAAATAGAAATTAACCCAATAGCTCTGAGAGCAAGGAGAATTGAAAGATTATTTTTCTCAGGTTCTAACGTAGAACCTAGATTCGATCGCATTTTGAATATTTCCGAGAATCTTCCGGCTGAATATTCAAAATCAGTCAAGCATTCATTGAAGCAGTTGGAATTGAATGTCGAGTTGGTTTCTAGTCAGAACTCAATTAGCGACATTACGGTTGCTATCGATAATCTTAAAAGGTTACATTTTGAATCCGCAGGCAGAAGCACGCGGTCTGACGCCAGTTGGGCTCACCAAGCAAAGATGATTGAAACGGGAGCTGCATTACTCGTTCAAGGGTCTCTTGGGAATGAGGTCGTCACTTCATCGTTCTTTATGCGCAACTCCTCGGCAGTATTTTATGCAGTAAGTGCATCTTCGAGAAGTCAACTTACAGCAGGGCTATCACATCACTTGATTGATTATGCTATTCGGAAATTTGGTGACTTTGGAGTAGAAGAGATCTGGTTGGGTGACCAACATACTGACTCATTTAAGATGATTTCTGCCAAAGAGTTAAGAATTCAAGAGTTTAAAAGCTATTTCGGTGGCTCTATTCAAACGCACTTAATATCATCTTCGCGATTATGAAAACGAGTGGAGATATTTGGATACGGCGAAGCTGCCGAGTTAGTCTGCGTGGCGAGAAGAATATCGCTCTTGTTGAATCACAATTGCAATCCATGTTCGACGGTGGATATCCGGTTCTATTTGCAAGTGGCAGAGCAGCCATGACACAGGTCTTTGTCAACTTTTTTCCGGGCGAAACCGTTAAGATTTTTCCTTACGCCAGCCAATGTGTCGTAAAATCAATAAATATTTCAGGTAAATCTGCTGCCACACCGCTACCTGGCCACCGGACTGACGTGAGATATCACCAATGGGGTTTAAGAAAGGGTGAACACCGCGATGTCTTTATGAGCGATTGCGCCGACAGCTTTTATCCCATTGGAGGAGCAGTATGTAAATCGAATTCTCTATTCGAAGTTTGGTCGCTACCAAAAGTTCTTGGAACAACTTTTGGAGCTGTAATCTGGTGTAGAGATGAAATAGACTCTATCGCGCTAAAAAAAGCACGAGATAGATCTGGTGTACAAAATTTCGTGGTGGGAAGCTTTCTTGAAACTATCAAAAGTTTTAATCTCAGAACATATTCCTTTTGGGAAGATTATCAATTTGCAAAACCATCACTGAATTCGATTCAAATAAGAACTCTAAATAGGAGATTTGATAAGTGGTCGAAGTACTATGAAGAGAGAAGAGACGCCTTTACAAAGAGCTATATGAGCAGTTTCAGAACCACCCTCCCTTACGCCTTGCGAGTTATTGCAGAGAATGATGGGGTAATCCCAACGGTTATAGAATTCGAAAGAGATGAAGAATCCGTTCCGCTACGTAAACTACATAAAATCCTTGGCGACGGGAGTTGTAAACCAGTAAATGTGATTGCTTATCAGTCAGGCGTAAAAACTAGAGTGAGAGCCTAAATAGTTTTGCTGATTTGAGCTCATGGAATTGAACAACTGCGGATCAGTACGATGAGACACCCACAGAGTCGCATTTAGGGTGAAATTGCGTTCAAAATGAATTGCTTCAAATCGTCACGATTTTTCAAGACGGGAATACAATTCATTTCTAGTTCCAATTGGTAGTCGCGCGGGGAGAGGCAAAAAAAAGCCACAGGTATATTTAACTCTTGAGCAATAAATGCAGGTGACGTATATGGTACAGCAAGCACTAAGCGAGACTTGGCGATAACTTCATATAAGTCAATATCAAAATCTAACAGATCAAATTTTTCACTATCTGCCAGGTTTTTACGTAAATTGATATAACTTTTGGAGTGAATTTTTGTGTGTTCGCGTTTTGGCTTCAAATAGCCTTTAACTGGACTTGATTTTAGTTCTCTCAATGACTCTAGTGCTCCAACATAACCCATTAAGTTTTCTATCAACATCTCTTCAGACATAAAAATATCATTCCTTGGTATTGCCGTGACATCGAAATAAACGACATCAAAAAATTTATCATCTGACAGATTTCTTTGACGTGGGGTAAAAGTCATGGAACCCAACACTTTGACGTTATTGATTCCTTGTGAACGCAACCAATTGCGCTCGTTCTCCGACCATACTAGATGCGTATCGATATAGTTTTTCAATTCAAGTGCATTTGGATACGGTGGCTCAGCCTCTCCGATTCTCAGTGTGGGGCGATTATTGGCCGAGTACCATAACATTAACTTTTCTAACCTTACAGCACCGACGTAAAAACAAATCGGGAGATTGAGCATCGTTGATTGAGTAGTAACATATATTGTCTGTTCTAGCCTGCCACTAGATTTCCACAAAGGAAACTCAATCTGCATTTGGATCAATTTTTTTGAAGGCTGACTATGAATGCTCTTATGGACTAACGCTTGAAATGAAAATTTCAGTGAAAAGGAAGCATACTTCAGGAATTCATTCCATGTTAAGCAGTGCAGAATGAGAAATACGGCGACATTTCTAGTGATTGTGACACTTGTTGACTTTCTTTTTCTAAATCCCTTGAGTTCAACCAGAATTTCACTAGGCGCAAATCCAAATCCAAATCTTTTTTCAGCAATAAATTGCGCGAAATCTTCTGAGTTTCCTCTTCTAAAGACCTGCCCCAATGATAAAGAGTAAAAAATGACCTTTGGGATCGGAATGCGACGAACTAAAAATCTCAAGATAGAGAGAACTATGATCAAAGTCGGAAATGACACGATAATGCCTAGACGGCTTACTAAATCCGACAACAATTGGGTTCTCCTGTTCTGTGGAGAACTGAAAGAATCTCGATTTAGAAGGTAGGTCACATCAAAAGCAAATTTAGACACTTCACCATAATAGTGGCTTGGGGCACGTGATTGATGTCAAAGTCCAAATGGTTAGTCATTGGTATATCCATCTAAAGACCTGATTCTTATTTCGGCACTCAGTACTGATCCAAAATTGTAAAACTAGATGGGGCGACATTAGAGCCCGCCGTAGCGTGAGTGGAACCCTCAACCCGACTGAAATACTCCTTTAATTCTTCGTCCCTACAAAAAAACATAAAATCCCATAAGTCCTCTTGGACTAACTCAACCCTTTCAGAAGCATCAATGAGAACTTGGGCAATTTTTAAAAAACCAGATAATGCTCCTCTCAGGCTAATAGTAATACAATCGAGATCAAGGGAAGCTAATAACTCTTGAGTCAGAGTTTGAGACTCTCGCCCCTCATGGCACGCAATTTCTAGAATTACACCATGTCGGATCACCAAATACCCAAATACCTGGCCTAAGGAATCTTCGCTGATTAAAATCTCGGATTTATGCAGATGAGAAATTCTAAGGAGATATTCCCATTTGGATATACTACGTCGGAAATTAATGAGTCTGTTACTGGATGCTGAAAGGTAAATCTTATTCAAAACGGGAGCATCTTTAGGAGTAGCAACTCGAATATGCAAATCTTCGTGTTTTGGCAATTCTGACTTCTTAATCCTTAGGGCCACACAACCGCTATTGGTTAGTTCATTAAATTGATATCTAGACCAGTATCCGGACATAACATGTCTTGGGAAGCCAAAAACTAAATCAAAATCATTCTGAACCACTTCCGTCACGTACTTTATGATAGAAGCTGTAGCCTCACCTTTTCGATAGGCACTATTTGTAGCAAAATAAGACATGTTGCAATACGTCATTTTGGTTAAATTCCGATCAAAGATTCCAGAAATAAGAAAGAGGGCGGAGACTATTTCACCTTCATCATTCCGAACCGAGACTGTCGTTAGGTCGGGGTGGCCATTGAGCATCAACGAGAACATCACCGCCAGCTCCTCTGGTTTTCCTGGGAAGGAATTAGCAAAGAGATCAGTAATCTGCTGCTTTTCTTCAATTGAATACAACTTTTGGACAGATAACTTCAATTAACTAGTCCCCTTTTTGAAACTTCGTTCTTTAGCCATAAAACCAAGTCAGATAAAGTCTCTTCGTGGCCAAATACTCGGTCTACTCCTAAATCCATCAAGGCTTGGTGGTCTTTACTCGGAATCACACCACCCAAGAAAACTAAAAACTTATCGCCAAAAACTTCTCTAACCATAGGTAGGAGCACCCTCATTGATTCCAAGTGAGATCCCGAGAGAATAGAAACCCCCAATGCTTGGACGTCTTCCTGAGCAGAGATCTCAATTATTTGACTTGGGGTGTTGTGTAGCCCACTGTAAATTACCTCAAACCCATTGTCTTTGAGAAAACTCATTATGATTCTTGCGCCTCGATCGTGACCGTCTAAACCGATCTTTGCTATCAGAACTCTACAGTTTTGCATGTTTAAATCTCTCCTGAATTCCTTCATGCAGACTCTGGAAAATTTCATCTATTCCATCCCCATGGATCGTATTTCCATAGAAGGCTAGTGGAGGTTGTCGATCATCCCATTGCTTTGTTGACAGATATTCACTTATGATATTCTCAGTTTTAACGGTCTTTTCTCCGTCCAAAAGATCGGACTTATTAAAAAAAATATAGTCTGAGACTTCGAAAACACCAATTTTAAAGAACTGCAAGATGTCTCCAACATCACCACTTGGCAGAGTTATCAATATCTCAGATACATCGCGTATGGCGATTGAATCTTGCCCGATTCCTATTGTTTCGATGAAAATCAAATCGAAGTTTTGGTTTTCCAGAAAGTGCAAAATGGGAATAATCCTCTCCGGCAAACCGTCGGACGCTTTTCTAGTTGCAAGAGATCTAGTAAAAATCTTGCGGCTCGATAATTCAGAATCAAGCTGAACTCTGTCTGCGAGAAGAGCCCCTCCTGTTAACCGTGAAGTTGGATCAATCAACAAAATTGCAATTGAAAACCCAGACTCTAAAAATCTTTTTGCAAGTTGATTTATAAATGATGACTTACCAGCACCTGAACCCCCTGTTATACCAATCTTAACTACATGGCTATTCCAGTTCTTAGAAAAGTCAAGCTCATCCTGCTCCTCAGAATTCAATATTGCGGTGATAGACTTGCCTAACCTCAAAGACTCTTCCAACAACTCAGGATTTCCTTGGTACCATCGGATACGTTTTCACTTAGACAATCTATCAACTTTCAGTGTGAAAGTGCCACACTTGATGAGGAAGACTTGGGGAGTAGATGCAGAGAAAATCTGAGGGCCATGCTGGCGAATATCCATATGAATTAGGGATTTATTCGGGCATGTACACAAATAGGCCTTGGAAGACCATGCAGTATTCTGGTTTTGGCTCGGTACAACAAACAAATCGCAATTTTCACAAAATTCTTAGTGCTGGCACGAATGGGATATCGATAGCCTTTGATCTCCCCTCGCAAATGGGTATAAGCAAATATTCAGAAATGGGAAGCCTAGAAACTGGCAAAGTGGGGGTGTCAGTCGAAACACTTGACGATATGCGATTACTGCTAGACGGTATCCAATTAAGTGAAGTAAACATCTCTATGACAATCAACTCCACAGCAGCCATGATGCTGTTGATGCTTCAAATAATAGCTGAAGAGCAAGACGTAGATCCGAAATCGATTAAAGCTACAATCCAAAATGACTTGCTTAAAGAATATATCTCTCGCAATACATTTATATTTGCACCGAATCAGGCAATGAGGCTCACTTTGGATATTTTTGAGTACTGCCAAAACGAACTACCGAACGTGAATCCCATTTCAGTTTCGGGCTATCATATGGAAGAAGCGGGAGCAACCGCTGCCCAAGAGATTGGGTTTGCCATCTCGAATGGAATTGAGTATTTAAGACTGGCGCAGAAACGAGATGTAGATCTAGAGAAACTTGCGGAGAGATTTACATTCTTCTTCTCGTCAAAGACAAATTTTGTGGAAGAAATCTGCAAATTTAGAGCAGCTAGAGTTTTATGGGCAAGATTACTGGTTGAGAAATTCGGTTTCACAAAGCAAAAAGCCTTAAAAATGAGAATTCATGCTCAAACAGCCGGAAGTGAGTTGACTGCGATTCAACCAGAAAACAATTTCGCAAGGGTCACAATTCAAGCTCTCGCGGCAGTACTTGGGGGTGTTCAGTCCCTTCACACAAATTCTTATAATGAGGCACACTCCCTTCCGACTCAATATTCTTCAAACATCGCGATTAATACACAGAAAATTATTTGGCATGAGACGGATATATCTGAATATCCCGATCTCTTGAAAGGTGCCGAAGAATTCGAGAGAAAAACTGAATTACTAGTTAGCGAAGCTTTTGAGATTTTTGTTGATATTGAAAACAGAGGCGGTGCGTTAAAAGCCGTAGAAAGTAATTATCAAAAGGAAGAAATTGAACGCAACTCCTATCTCACGCAGATGAAATTTCAGAATGGAAGTAAGGTAGTTGTTGGCTTGAATGAAGATGGCATTCTTGCCAGCAACGTAGTTCAAGGCGACCTTTACTTCGATTCTTACGAGGACAAGGGAACAGAAACAATAGAGGAACCGTCACCTTGCGGAAGAGAAATCGAACTTGAAGCGAGATTAACGGAAGCATGGGCTGGAGCCGTGAATGTACTATACCCAATCAAACAGCTTCTGATTAGAGGTTACTCTGTACCCGCAATATGTGAACTTTTAAAGGATATGTAGGAGTTATCCTTTTGATTGAAAAATCAAAGCTTGAATACTTTTCCACTCGTCATTGAGGAATTTTCCGAAAGAATAAACTCAAGTGTTGGTGTGATTCTACTAAAATCGGAGAGTTCACCAATTTTTTCAAGCAATTCAGCGGATACCTGCTTAATCATCCCGAAATTGTAATAACTAAGTTGAATACAATTCATGGTCAAATTGACCGTTCGTGTCTCTAGTGCAAAGTTGGAGACAAACTTTTCGAGTGCAAATTTTGATACTGAATAAATATTTGTTCCAAATATGTATTCTTCAGCTAGTATAGAGGAGAAGAAAATAAATCTGCCCCCTAATTCGGCCATGGTCGGAGAAAAAGAGTAGGTAAGACAGATTGGATTCAAAAGGTTTACTTCAATTTGGTTTGGAATTGTGCTCCAAGGATGCTTGGTGAGAGATCCAGAAAAACTAAATCCCGTGGCGTCGATTACCGCCCAAAATGGGCCGTGACTCTCTGCCAATTGCCCATAAAACTCTGCATTACCCATATGATTTTGTGCATCAAAATTTGATGCTTCTATTCCCTCAGGAGTGGTTAAACTATCTCTACTGAGAAGGTAAAGGTCATATTCCCCGACATGATCTGTCTTCAGGAAGTTTGCAAGTCTGCTTCCTAATCCCCCTGTAGATCCAACTATAAGCACGCGCTTTCTAATTTTTTCGAATCCTTCCTATCAGCCCCACCGTCCAGGTCCACCCTGAACCAAAAGACACGTAGCATACGAGTGAGTTTGGTGTGATATCTCTACGAATAAGATCGAGGATTGAAGGCACAGTAGCACCCGCCGTGTTGCCGTTTGTAGCATAGTTTCTTTTTAGCTTCGAGCTAGGAATGCCCAACTGAGACTCTAAATTATCGAGCACGCCTTTCGACGGCTGGTGAGTTACAAAGTGATCGACATCTAGTACCGATAATCCGTAGTCACCAAGAAGCTTAAAAATTGCCTTTGGAACTTTGGAATTGACTATTCTCGCAACCCCATTCGCCTGCATTTCGAATTTAGACTCGATACTTTTTGTGTGGAAGTATCTCCAATCAGTCCCGTTTGCGTATAAATCAAGTACCATGTCCGATCCCGATTTTGAGTCTTTTGCTAACACGGCTGCCGCCGCACCATCACCAAAGTAAACTGAATTTCTTGAATCAAAGTCAGTTATCTTGCTGAATTGATCGGCACCAACAATTAATGCAGTCTCCTTGCCGCTAGTGTTTAACAGAGAAGCGGCAACCGAAGTCGCGTAAAGGAATCCGTTACAAACTGCTTGTATGTCAAAAGCTGGAGACTCTTCTGGCAGCCCTAAAGCTTCATGAAGAATGCAGGCCATTGATGGATTTATGTATTCGGGTGTAGAAGTCGCAACGATTACTAAGTCAGGGATCACTCGACCACCAGACGAAGAAATAGCCATACGTGAAGCAGATAGAGCTAGTTCTGACAATGACTCACCATCGGCAAGATATCTACGCTCTTCGACACCGAGGGTACTTGAGGTCCAATCTGGATTGATCGGGGCATAAGTAGCCAGACTCTCATTCGTGACTGCGTTCAAAGGAAAGGCTGACCCTGTACCTAAAAATTTATACCCTTTTAGGTCAATTCTCAAAGCAACCCCCTGACTGAATGGTTAATCGTACTGAAGTTGGCCCTCAGATTCTTGCCTTTTGGATAACCAGCTCAAGTTCTCTTACAACACGACGCTGTTTCCTCATAGTCAAACCAGGGAAAAGGGGCAGCGAAATGCATTGTGAATAATAGGAAAGGGCATTTGGGAAATCGGATTGATCATAGTCATATCTTTCATAGTACGGATGTAAAAAAATTGGTTTGTAGTGAACCTGGGTACCTATTCCCCGCGACTTTAAGGCTAACATCAAGTCATTTCTAGACAAATTCAACTTTGAAAAATCAATAGTGACGACAAATAAATGATTGGCAGACGTTGAAAAATCAACCTCTTGACTAGGTTTGATTATTGAATTGTTATGCAACAGAGAAAGGTACCTAAAGACCAGTTTTCTCCGCCTATGAATAAATCTAGTCAGACGCTTCATCTGAGAGATCCCCAAGACAGCTTGAATTTCCGTCAACCTGTAATGAAATCCTAACTTATCCATTTCTTGATACCAAATATTCTTTTTCTCGTTGGTAAAGCCCAACATTTCCTTTTTGACGGGGGCGCTCTCACGCCCAAATCCGTGTGATCTCAAAGAGATTAGTAATTCATAAAGCTCCTTACTGTTAGTTGTGATCACTCCCCCTTCACCCGTGGTTACAGATTTCACTGGATGGAAAGAAAATACAGTTGCATCAGAGTATTTACAGCAACCAATATTCTCACCAGTCAGATACTGACCTCCAAGTCCATGAGCGGCATCTTCAATAAGAAACAAACCCTTACGCTTAGCTATTTCTGAAATAGCCCCCATGTCACATGCTGCTCCAGCAAAGTGCACCGCCGTAACACCGAGGATTTCATTGTCTGCTTCTGTTACTTGAGCAATCCCCTCAGAATCAATATTTAGAGTTCTTGGATTAATGTCAACAAATATCGGGCTCAATCCGGCATAAATGACTGAATTGGAAGATGCAGCAAATGAAATAGGCGAGGTAATAACTTTTCCACGTCGGCCAGCAGAGAGTGCCAGAGTGGTTAAATGCAATCCTGCAGTGGCACTAGATACAGCAACCGCGTAATTCGAACCAACGTAGTCCGCAACTGCCTTTTCAAATTCAGCAATCTTGGGCCCCTGAGTAAGAGTTCTAAACCGGACTTGAAAAGCAACTCTTAGGGCATCCAGTAAAGTTACCGACTGTCTTCCATAAGGAATCATTAAATTATTGAATGATCTTTCAAAACTTGAAGGAATGTTTCATCGGTGTGCCAAACCTTGTTTTTGTCACTCGAAAACCTAAAACCTTCTTCAACTTTCTTGCCAATTTTGGAGTAAACGCCGGATTGCAATAAAGCTGGAGAGAGAATGGCGAAGTGATCCCCAAACTCATAAGTTGAATGAGAATCATCCTCCGTAATCATTA
>JACCDK010480511.1_pt1 | contig 22143 bp, 23 predicted proteins | sample 7445871 | NCBI WGS metagenome assembly JACCDK01 (sample SAMN15323436, study PRJNA562643) | freshwater metagenome | isolation source: river surface water | place: USA:Blue River Watershed | collected 2017-08-15
GGCACAGACCTTAAGTGGAAGCAAATTGGCGTGAAGGAAATTACGGATTCAAGAGAGCTTCCATTCTTCATCGAATGGTTAACCGCAGATCATCCATCGAAAGACGGATCAACAGTTTCCAAGATTGAAAAGATTGTTATTTCAGACAAAGATCAATTATCTGACTCTTGGTTTAAAGCTGAAATTCTCGGCGCCCTCGAAAATGTTTCGATCGATTGGGTTGATCCCTCAAGCCAAGATGGTGAAACTGGAATTATTTCTGTTCATTTGGCGACACCAAATGGCTCAATCGTTTTAGACTAAAAAGGTGTCAATCGGCACTCCCTCCCCGTATTACGCTTAAACAGGCGAAGTAAAGATGCTTTTTTTAAAAAGCCACCAATTCAGCCAGCAAATTAGTTGGCTTTGTTGAGTGAGTGCGAGAGAATTCTCGTGTTAGAAACAATAGGGGGAAAGTTGAACTGGCCTACTTCAAATAAAGTCGTACTGGTTACTGGAGCAGACGGTTTTATAGGTTCGCACTTAACTGAAAGTTTAGTTCGCCTTGGATATACAGTGAAAGCCCTAACTTACTACAACTCTTTCAATTCATGGGGCTGGCTAGATCATTGCGCCTCAGATGTTAAAAATAAATTTGAAGTTGTCTCCGGTGACATTCGCGATCCTTATGGGGTGAGAAAGGCCATGCAGGGGGTAGACGCGGTTCTTCATCTTGCTGCGTTGATCGCTATCCCACATTCTTACAACTCTCCAGATTCATACGTCGACACAAATATTCGAGGAACATTGAATGTTTTACAAGCTGCCCGCGATTTAGGCGTCTCAAAAGTGGTTCATACCTCAACAAGTGAGGTTTATGGAACGGCTAAGTTTGTTCCAATGAATGAACAACACCCGCTGCAAGGTCAGTCGCCTTACTCGGCAACAAAAATCGCAGCCGACCAGTTAGCTTATTCTTTTTACGCATCTTTTGAATTGCCGATTCTCACAATTCGTCCATTTAATACATACGGGCCTCGTCAATCTGCGCGGGCTGTTATCCCTACAATAATTAGTCAAATCTCCAGCGGAGCTAGATCCATTAAACTTGGCTCTAGTACACCGACTCGTGACTTTAGTTACGTTCAAGACACCGTCGATGGCTTTATTGCAGCCCTTGAGTCCCAACGCTTTTTCGGTGAAGTTTTTAATTTAGGAAGTAATTTCGAAGTTTCAATTCAAGATACAGTCAAAATGATTGCCGAAGTCATGAATATTGATGTAGAAGTTGTTAGCCAAAATGAGAGAAAACGTCCAGAAAATTCTGAAGTCGAAAGACTTTGGGCCGATAATTCTAAAGCAAAGGAACTTCTGCAATGGAATCCAAAATACGAAGGTGTAGAAGGATTCAAATCGGGACTTTTCAAGACAGTCGAATGGTTTACCAGGTCTCAAGGAATAATTGATTTCAAACCAGAAATATATAATGTGTGAAATAGATGAGTGAGGCAACCCGGTTAACTAACGAAATCACAGATGTAATTCGCGAAATTTTTGGAGCTGGTCAGATCCCTTTGCATGCTCCAACTTTTTCTGGTAACGAGTGGGATTATTTGAAAGATTGTCTTGATTCGACTTTTGTATCTTCAGTTGGAAAATTCGTGGAACAGTTCGAGCAGCAATTAGTTGATTTTACTGGTTCCAAATATGCGGTATCTGTTGTAAATGGAACCGCCGCACTTCAAATTGCGCTTATGTTGGCAGGTGTTGAGAAGGATGATGAAGTAGTTATCTCACCCCTAACTTTTGTAGCTACAGCAAACGCAATCTCTTATTGTAATGCGATTCCACATTTCGCAGACTGTGATCCCGCCACTTTGGGTATTGATCCAATAAAACTTCAAAAATATTTAAGCTCCGTTACATCGCAAATATCTGGCAATTGCGTAAACAATCAGACAGGTCGCAGAGTTCGCGCCCTGGTGCCAATGCATGCTTTTGGACATCCGAGTGATTTGGAGTCCCTGGCGCTAGTTGCAAAAGAATTTAATTTAGTTCTTGTTGAAGATGCTGCAGAATCTTTAGGTAGCTACCGAAATGAGAAACATACTGGGACTTTCGGACTACTTGGCACATTAAGTTTCAATGGAAATAAAACCATTACAACAGGAGGTGGAGGAGCGATTCTGACCAATGATGAAAACTTAGCTAAGCGGGCCAAACATTTAACGACTACGGCCAAGCTAACTCATCTTTGGGAGTACAAACACGATGAAGTAGGATATAACTTCCGAATGCCAAACTTAAATGCAGCGCTCGGATGTGCTCAGTTGGAGCAACTCCCTATAAAATTAAAGTCGAAGAGGGAGTTATTTCAGAGATACCAACACGCCTTTGCCGATGTAAGCGGATTAACTCTTTTTTCCGAACCGAAAAATTCTCAAAGCAATTATTGGCTACAAACTATTCTGTTAGACGAAAATTATTGCAAATATCGGGACGATATTTTAGACGCCACCAACAGAGCCGGAGTAACCACCCGACCAGCCTGGGAGCTAATGCACACCCTTGAACCCTTTAAAATGTCACCTCGCATGAACCTTGATGTCGCAGAATCGCTTTCAAAGAGAATTATAAATATTCCGAGTAATCTTGGCATGATATGAGCAAATTACAAATTGGGTTCTTTGGAGATGGACCTTGGTCGCATGAAGCGCTAAAAAAACTTATCCAGGACGACTCTATAGTTATTAACTTTATATGTGCTCGCTATGATAAACCTGACGAGGAACTTAAATCTCTAGCTAAAGAATATAATATTGATTTCTTCACTCACTCAAACATTAATTCTGACGAATTCATAAATAAAGTTTTTCACTATAGATGTAGATTATTCGTATCAATGTCCTTTAATCAGATATTTAAGAATCGCTTAATCTGTTTACCACCTTTAGGGTCGATTAATTGCCATGCGGGAAAACTGCCGTTTTACAGGGGCAGAAATGTACTTAATTGGGTGCTCATAAACGATGAGAAAGAGTTTGGAATAACAGTTCACTATATTGATGAAGGAATTGATACTGGAGATATTATTCAACAAAAAACTTTTGAGATAAAAGATACCGACGATTATTCGACCATCCTTGAAAAAGCTTATACAGAATGCGCTTCAATTTTGTATGATTCAATAAAAATTTTACAATTTGGAACTGTTAAAGTTCTAAAGCAAGTTGATGTACATGCTTTGGGATCATATTGTTCGGCTCGCATACACGGTGATGAGCGATTAGACTGGAATCAAACCTCACGCGAAATCTTCAATTTTGTCAGAGCCATATGTGAACCTGGCCCCCAGGCACGAACTTGGCTAAACGATTCTGAGTATAGAATAAATCAAATCGAATTGTTTGAGAATTCGATAAATTACAAGGGTATCCCTGGAAGTGTAATTGGTTTAGAGGATGGCGCATTTTTAGTTAAAACTTTAGATAGCTTTGTCCGTGTTAGAAAATGGAGCGGTTACAGAATGCCGAGAATCGGAGATAGATTCAGGTGAGCGTAACCATAATCGCTGAGGCTGGTGTTAATCACAACGGTGATATGACCATCGCAAAAAAATTGATTGACGTTGCAGCTGAGTCGGGTGCAGATTACGTTAAATTCCAGACATTAAATGCCGCCCATATGGTCACCGCAAAAGCTGCAAAAGCCAGATATCAAATTTTGAACACGGAAGAGACCGAATCTCAGCAGGAAATGTTGCGCAAGTTCGAACTTAGCGAAAACGACCATATGGAACTTATTGCACACTCCTCGCAAAGAGGCATTAAATTCTTTTCTACAGGTTTTGATATTGCAAGCATCGACCTGTTGATTGATTTAGGACAAGAAATATTTAAAATTCCATCAGGTGAGATTACTAATTTACCTTTGCTGCGACATGTTGGTGGGCAACGAAAACCGGTAATACTATCTACAGGCATGTCGAACATAGAAGAAATAAAATCTGCCGTTTTCTTGCTTGAAGAATCAGGCACAGAACGAAATCAGATTACAGTTTTGCAATGCACAACCTCATATCCAACTCCAATGCGTGATGTGAACCTTATCGCCATGCAAAGCATAAAAGATCAGTTGAAAATTTCAGTTGGGTTTTCAGATCATACTTTAGGTATTGAAATCCCGATTGCAGCAGTTGCGTTGGGAGCCTCGATTATAGAAAAGCATTTCACTTTAGATCGAACACTTCCAGGGCCTGATCATAAGGCCAGTCTTGAGCCTGAGGAGTTAAAGAATATGATCCACGCAATACGTAATGTTGAGAATGCATTAGGCGATGGAGTAAAACGCCTTATGCCAAGCGAGATTGAGAACATATCGATAGCGCGCAAGTCGATAGTGGCGAAAAAAACGATCAAGATAGGCGAAGATTTTTCAGAAGAGAATCTAACAACAAAAAGACCAGGCACTGGAGTTTCTCCAATGAAATGGGATGTGGTTTTGAGACAAAAGGCTCTAAGAAATTACGAGGCTGATGAGTTGATTGATGAACCGTAAAATTTGTGTAATTACTGGCGGTCGGGCCGATTACGGCCTTCTTAAATGGTTGATGTTTGGAATCAATGACGAACCCAATCTCGTACTTCAAGTTATTGCAACCGGGTCGCACCTTTCTCGAATTCACGGAGAAACCTATAGAGAAATAGAAAACGATGGATTACACATTGATTACAAAATTGATATTCTTTCAAACGATGACAGCCAAGTAGGTGTAACTACATCAATCGCAAAAGCAGTGACGGGCATAACCGAAAAGTTAGAAATTCTAAATCCAGACATTGTCCTGCTACTGGGCGATAGATACGAGATATTTGCAGCAGCAACAGCCGCGCTTATTTCTAGAATTCCTGTTGCTCACATTCATGGTGGCGAAACCACTCTCGGCGCCTTTGATGAATCTTTGCGGCACTCAATTACAAAAATGTCTCACTTACATTTTGTTGCGACCAAAGAATACGGCCGTCGAGTTGTACAGCTCGGGGAGATACCCTCACGCGTTTTCCAGGTAGGTGGTTTAGGAGTTGATGGTATTCGTAAACTTCATTTACTAAACAAACAAGAACTCGAAGTTGCGCTGGGTATTGGCTTTAACCAAAAGAATCTCCTGATTACATTTCACCCTGTTACCTTGGAAAAGGATACAGCAGAGGCTCAAATGGTGGAGTTACTATCTGCGCTTTCAGAACTGAAAGACACCACCATGATATTTACATTACCAAATGCTGACACTGGTGGGTTGAAGGTAATAAGAGTGATTAAGGAATACGTTTCTCAAAACGAGAATGCTCATTTTTATCCCTCTCTGGGCCAACTTCTTTATCTATCGACAGTTGCACAAGTTGATCACGTCATTGGAAATTCATCTAGCGGAATTATGGAAGTTCCAACTTTCAAAAAGGGAACCCTGAATATAGGAGAACGACAGACAGGCCGAATTCAAGCCAGAAGTATAGTTAACTGTCAACCAAGCAAAGAAAGTATTTTAGAGGGAATTAGAAAACTCTATTCGTTAGAATTTCAATCAGAACTAGCCCACACTGTTAATCCTTACGGGGATGGGTTTGCAAGCGAAAAAATTCTAAATGTATTGAGAACACTACCACTAGAAGGTATCCTTAAGAAAGCATTCTATGACTTATAATCTAAAAATGTGGACTAGTTCAAAGAATGACAATGAATAGACTTTGGAATCAAACAAGTTTGCCACTTGAATCTACTGTCCAGAATGCAATTCAAGTTTTGAATGATTCAGGATCAAGAATTGTGTTAGTTGCAACCGAATCTAGTGAATTAATTGGCACAATTTCGGACGGAGATATAAGACGTGCTTTACTGAAGGGCTTGACTCTTGAAAGTTCAATCGAAACTATAGTAAACAGAAATCCAGTAATAGTTTCAAGTGAATCAGGACAGGAAATTGCACTCAAGTTAATGAATGAGTTTAAAATCCAACAAATTCCAGTTGTGGACAAGCAAAATAGAATAATTGGTCTTTATCTTTGGGATGAAATTAACCAAGTACAAGCGAAGAAAAACCTTATGGTGATTATGGCGGGTGGCTTAGGAACTCGATTGCATCCCCACACAGAAAAGTGTCCAAAACCTATGCTCCTGGTCTCAGGAAAGCCAATTTTGGAACATATTTTAAATAAAGCAAAACGTGAAGGTTTTTCTGAATTCGTTCTAGCAATTTATCATCTTGGGCACATTATTGAGGAGCATTTCGGCAATGGCGAAAAGTTTGGAGTGAATATCAATTATTTACGAGAGGAAATTCCACTAGGAACAGCGGGGGCGTTGTCTCTGCTTCCATTTACACCCGATTCCCCATTCATAGTAACCAACGGTGATGTATTGACAGATATTCGTTATGGGGAATTTCTGAATTTTCATAATAGTCACAAGATGCCTGCAACATTAGCTGTTAGATTACAGGAATCACAAAATCCATTTGGTGTAGTCCACCTAAGAGATAACGAAGTAGTCCGATATCGAGAAAAACCCATAACCTACGATTACATTAATGCTGGTGTTTACGCCTTTGATCCAGAAGTGTTACAAATAATAGTGAAATCAACAAAACTGGATATGTCTACTTTAATAGAAACACTAATTCAAGAGGATAAGAAAGTTGCAGCCTTCCCAATTCACGAGCAATGGCTTGATGTTGGTAGGCCAAGTGATTTTCTTGCGGCGGAAGACAGCCTAAGCCTTTCCAAATTCGATGAGGCCAATTAATTTGTCGCTCACTAATAAATCCAGAAAAGAAATCGGATTGAAATATGATTAAAGGAACTCGTGTTATTGCTTTGATTCCGGCTCGTGGTGGAAGCAAAGGCATACCTAGAAAAAATCTACAAAACCTGGGCGGTAAACCCTTGATCGCCTGGCCTATTGAATCTGGTCTAGCCACACCAGAAATTGACCGAGTTATAGTATCTACCGAGGATTCCGAATTAAGCTCTACAGCGATCAAAAGTGGTGCGGAGTTAAGTTTGCGCCCACGTGAGTTGGCCGAAGATAACACGTTAGTCGTAGACGTTATTCGGAACTTCTGGGATAGGGTCAAAAAAGAAGGAGAGTTGGCACGAATCATGGTGCTTCTTGAAGCAACTTCTCCTTTCAGAACAACAGAAATGATTAGCCGATGTCTAAATCGACTTGTTGAAGAAAATTTGGACTCGATTGCTACGTTCAGTCGGGCAGCAATAAATCCAGAAAGAACTTGGAAAGTGATAGATGGCAGACCTTCACCATTTATCGATGGCGCGATCCCCTGGAAATCTCGACAATCTTTATCGGATGCATATCAATTAGATGGTGCCGTCTATGCTTTCTACCCAGATAGGATTCCGAATGACGCGCCAAGTCTCCTTTTTGGTAAATCAGGTGCAGAGATATCAATGAATGATACAGTTATTGATATTGATTCGCCTTTGGATTTGGAGATAGCAAATGCCATCCTTAGAGCACGGCGATAGCCCAAGTCTAAATAGTTTGTTTTCCCTAAAGGGAAAGACCTCTCTGGTTATTGGCGGCGCGGGATACCTAGGAAAAGAAATTTCTTTAGCACTAGCGGAACTGGGTTCAAACGTAATTATCGCGAGTCGCGACACCGAAAAAAATCACAAATTTGCTAAATCACTCATATCAAAATTTGACACTATTGAAGCGACACCAATGCAGGTAGATATAACTGACGACCACTCTGTGAATCTATTATTTCAAAAGATTAACCAAGGCCACCCTGACGGCCTAGATGTTTTAGTGAACAGTGGTTGGACTGGAAAGAAAAATAATTTGGATTCAATTTCCTTGGAAGACTGGAATCTTGATGTGGATGTCTGCCTAACGGGTGTTTTTAGAGTGATAAAACAAGCGATGCCACTTCTGAAGGCAAAAAAAGGAAATATCTTGAATATCGCTTCAATGTACGGCCATGTTGCACCAGATTACCGCTTGTATGACAGTGAAAAGTACGCGAACCCGCCGAGTTATGGCGCAGCCAAAGCCGGGATAATTCAGTTGACTAAGTACTTATCAAGTTTCCTATCGCCTCACGGAATAAGAGTTAATTGCATCAGTCCCGGCCCCTTTCCGTTCATAGAAACGCAGAATGAGAATCCGGAGTTCATGCGCAGGCTTTCTGACAAGAACCCGTTAAATCGGTTGGGTCAACCCTTTGAGATAAAAGGGGCCGCCAGCCTACTTTGCACCGATGCCGGCAGCTTTATGACCGGACAAAATATATGTGTAGATGGTGGATGGTCAATTTGGTGATAAAAGTAGGAATAGCAGGCATTAGTGAAGCGAATGGGCATCCATTTTCGTTCTCTGCGATTATAAATGGATACGACGAAGATAAATTTTCTCAAACAGGATGGCCAAACATTCTGAAATATTTAAAGGAAGCTCCAGACGGCCAATCTGGAATTGATGGAGCGCAAGTCACGCATGCCTGGACACAGGATCCAGATTTAACCGCAGCACTTTGCGCATCGAGTAAAGTTCAATATCAATGTGGTGAATTATTGGAAATGCTTGGTGAAATTGATGCACTAATAATTGCGCGCGATGACTGGGAAAACCATTTTGAAATGGCAAAGCCATTCTTAGAAAAAGACATTCCAGTATTCGTAGATAAACCACTTTCTCTGAATAACGCAGAAATTGAGTATTTCATTCCATTTCTGATTTCAGGTAAACTAATGAGCTGTTCGGGGTTTCGTTTCGCAAAAGAACTACATGATTTTGATGATTATTTATATAACGTTGGTTCTCTGAAGTTGATATCAGGTGTCGTCGTCAATGACATGGATAAGTATGGAATTCATTTATTAGAAGCGGTGATTGGACTACTTCATGCTGATGATACGTCATTCATTTTAAGCCGAAAACATACTTCGCATGAATCGTTTATTCTTGAGTTCGAAAACGGATTAGTTTTCAATTTAGATTGCCTAGGAAGTCACAAGAAAGTCTTTCATTTGAGTTTTTTTGGGAGTGAAGGGGAAGCGCATATAGAATTACAGGACAACTTCTATGCATTTAAAAGAACTCTTGAACAGTTCCTGAAAATGGTGAGAGAAAACAAACCTCCGTTTAATCCAAACGAAACTATAATTTTAATGCGAATTTTGCAGGCATCTAAGTTCTTACAAAAAGGTGAATCGACTAAAATATTTTGTAAAAAGCTTGAAAATTGGAAGGAAATCTAAGTCGTGGATGATAAACGAAATGGCTTCAACCTTGATAAAAAAACAGCAATCGTTACAGGAGGCAGTGGAATTCTTGGTCTTGAATTCTGTAGAACCTTGGCAGAGAACGGTGCAAATGTTGTGCTAGTCGACAAAACCTATGAACAAGCCTCGCGTGCGGTTGATAACCTTTTAACGAGTAATCAAGACCTTAAAATCATTCCCATGCAATGTGATGTAACTAATGCAGATGAAGTTAACAAGGTTGTTGTTGAGATTGCGGAAGTTTTTGGGAATATTGACATTCTTCACAATAATGCCGCCACGAAAACGGCGGATTTGAGTGACTTCTTTGAACCTTTTGAAACTTTTAAGTTGAATACTTGGCGCGAGGTTATGAGTGTTAACTTAGACGGAATGTTTTTAATGGCTCAAGCTGTAGGGCGCCAGATGCTGAAGCAATCTACATCCTCATCAATTATTCAAACCTCTTCCATATATGGCGTAGTGGCGCCAGATAAACGAATTTATACTGGATCAAATTATTTAGGAATGGAAATAAATACGCCTGCCGTTTATGCTGCTTCTAAATCCGCAGTGATTGGATTAACTCGTTATCTCGCCGCATATTGGGGAGACAGCAACATCAGGGTTAACGCACTAAGTCCTGGAGGAATCGAATCAGGTCAAAACATAACTTTTAAAAAACTTTACTCCAACAGGGTCCCACTAGGACGAATGGGTAGACCAGACGAGTTGAATTCTGCTCTCCTTTTTCTTGCTTCAGATGCCTCAAGTTACATGACAGGGCAGAATTTGATTGTGGACGGTGGTTTAACATGCTGGTGATTTATGTGAATAGGGGAGAATTCTAAGATGAAAAAGATTCCAGTCCCAAGTGAAGTGGATTTTAATGATTTTCTTCCGAGTTTAAGTGACCCAAAAAGATTTTACGGATTACCTAGGGAAATTAAATACTGTTCAACTTGTAGCTACAGCAATCAAAAACCAAATTCTGAAAAAGAATACACCCATAGAATTTCATCGAGCAAACCTGTAGTTTCATTCAACGAATTTGGAGTTTGTTCCGCATGTCAAGTAGCGGCGATGAAAAAAGAAATTAATTGGGAAGATCGAGAGCTGATGCTTCAAGAGCTTTGTGATAAGTACAGAAGTAAAGACGGAAGTTATGATTGCATCGTTCCCGGTTCTGGGGGAAAAGACAGCTTCTACACGGCGTATATTCTAAAGTATAAGTATCGGATGAATCCGCTTACTGTAACTTGGGCACCGCACCTGTATACATCTTGGGGCTGGGACAACTTTCAAAGTTGGATTCATGCGGGTTTTGACAATCAGCTCTTTTCGCCAAATGGAAGAGTGCACAGACTCCTTACTCGACTTGCGCTTGAAAATATTTTTCATCCGTTCCAACCATTTATTATGGGTCAAATGTATATGCCACCGCGAGTAGCTCTACAACTGGATATCCCACTAGTTTTTTATGGAGAAAATCCAGTCGAGTACGGTAATGATAAAAGTTCTTTTCTCAAAACACCGCGAAAAGAAGTTTCCTATTTTTCGAATAATCTCAACGAAGAAGTTTATATTTCTGGAGTTTCAACAAATGAACTCACTGAAGAGTTTGGTTTAACTTCTCTGGATCTACAACCGTATTTGCCCCTTGATTCATCTAAATTTGACGAATCAAAATTGAATGTGCAATACCTCGGTTACTACCTCCCTTGGCATCCTCAAGATTTGTATTATTTTGCTGTAGAAAATGGTGGCTTCAGGGCCTCACCGGAAAGAACCTCAGGCACGTACAGCAAGTACAGTAGCATTGACGATAAAATTGACGACTTTCACTACTACTGCACGTACATCAAATTTGGAATCGGGCGAGCAACGTATGACTCGGCTCAAGAGATCAGAAATGGTGAGATCAATAGAGACGAAGCGATATCACTCATCAAGAGGTACGATGGAGAGTATCCATCTCGATTCGAAAAAGAATGTTTTCAATATTTTAGTATTCCAGATGGAGAATTTCCAGTTGCGGCGTCTAAATTTAGCCAAAGCATCATGGATTCTGACTACTTTACTAGTTTAGCGAATAAGTTTAGATCCCCCCACCTTTGGGAATATTCAAATAACTCATGGAAACTTCGTAGTCCTATTTTTCAAGAAGTTAAACTATGAAAGTTTCTGCAAGTAAGATGGCTATTTGCCTAAAATCTAATGAGTTATATGAAGTGAGGGTTTCGTCCAACAAAAAAGAGATGGTATGTCTAATGAATGCTATCTTGATATCCTGCGACAAAGATTGTAACAATTGTCATGCCATTTAATAGGATAATTGCACGATTAGATATAAAAGGCCCAAACCTTATAAAAAGCATTAATCTAGATGGCCTGAGAATTATTGGATCCCCCAATAATTTTGCGGATTTGTACTATAAGCAAGGTGTTGATGAAATTTTGTATATGGATTCAGTCGCAAGTCTTTATGGCAGAAATCACCTCACCTCAATGATTAGCGAAGCGGCTAAAGGAATATTTGTCCCGATTACCGTTGGTGGAGGAATAAGGTCTGTTAAGGATGTCAAATCTATTCTCCGATCTGGAGCTGACAAAGTTGCTATCAACACAGCATTAGTGAAAAGACCTGCACTAATCTCTGAAATTTCTGGTGAATTTGGAAGCCAGTGCATGGTTTCGTCTATAGACGCAAAAAGAATCGCAGAGAATAAGTGGGAGATATTCACAGACAACGGTCGCGAATCAACAGGGATTGATGTCGTAACTTGGGCCGAGAAGTGCGAATCACTTGGTTCCGGAGAAATCCTATTAACTTCTATAGATCAAGAGGGAACCAGACAAGGCTTTGATATTGATCTTCTTAATGCGGTCACTTCAAAGGTGAAAATTCCAGTGATAGCAAGTGGAGGTATGGGAAAACCCGAAGACTTTGTAAAAGCAATTCGTATGGGTGGTGTCGACGCTGTGGCCATGGCGGATATTCTTCATTATAAGCGGTCAGATGTTTCTTCAATAAGAAAACATGCAAGCAAATCAGGGTTGCGAGTAAGGCCGTACGATGAAATCTAATGTCTGTATAGTTGACTATGGCGTGGGAAATCTATTGAGCGTTCAACGCGCTTTAGAGCATTTAGGTGCGAAAGCATTTATATCTTCGGATCCGAAAATGATTACCTCTGCAAGCCATGTGGTGTTCCCCGGAGTAGGAGCGTTTCCTGCCGCGATGAAAAAGTTAAAGCAAACTGCCCTGGATGACGTTGTTAGGGAGGTCGCATCAAAGGGAACAGCACTGCTTGCAATCTGTCTAGGAATGCAGTTACTAATGGATGAGAGCGATGAGTTTGGAACGAATTTGGGTTTAGGGATTATCAATGGCCGAGTTGAAGCAATTCCAAAACGTACAATAAATGGCGAAGAACTTAATGTCCCGCATATTGGGTGGAATTCCCTCAAAGCACCTGAAGATCGAAGTACTTGGAATGACACCATTTTAAAACAAAATCAAAATGGTGATTTTGTCTATTTTGTGCATTCATTTATGGTGGAACCCGCTGACAAAAGAATTAGAATTGCAGAAACCACGTATGGGGGTCACAAAATAACTGCAACTATATTAAAAGATAATATAACTGGATGCCAATTTCATCCAGAAAAGAGTGGCGCGCTCGGTCTGAAAATTCTGGAAACGTTCATTTCATGAGTTTGCAAAGATTAGTTGCCTCGATTACTGAGAAGCTTTACGCGCGGATAATCGGGAAAAAGTCTGCACAACGAATAAACAATAAAATTCTAAACATGTCGTTACATGCTCGAGGATATAATAACCATGGTACTTTTTTCGATACTGGGGAACTAAATTTAATTCATAAACTAAAGAATCACGACATCAAATATGTAATTGATATAGGAGCAAATGTTGGTGAGTACTCAAGATTTGTTTTAGAGAATTTAGATTGTAATGTTTTGGCATTTGAACCATTACCTAAAGCATTTCAGGAACTAATTCGGTTAAGAGATGAATTTCAAGGAAAATTTGAAGCACACAATATTGGAATAGCTGACCATTCGGGTGTGGGAACACTATCTTTTGGCTCAGATACATCTGAAATTGCAACATTTTCCTTAACAAACAATAATCTCGAATTTGTTGCGAGTAATAATGTAAACTCGATGCAGGTTGAAATACTTTCATTAGATGATTTCTTTGATGAAAAAACATCAAAAATCAATTATCCAAGAATTGACTTGATAAAAATTGATGTAGAGGGCTATGAGTTCGAAGTGCTAAATGGCGCCAGTGAGATAATCAAAAAAATCAAACCTAGGTTTATTCAAGTTGAGCACAACAGATACCATTTGTTCCAGCAAAAAAGTGTTTATGATTTTTCCAAAATTCTTCCCGAGTACGACATCTACCAGCTGCTTCCTAAGAACATGGGGTTAGTAAAGAGAGACCCAGCAGATCCACTTACGAATTTGTTCGAATACTCAAATTTTTTATTCGTAAACAAATCAATCAAAAACAATCTAATCTAAGGTTTTGGTACTTCCCTAACCCACAAGGCAACATCGCTATCACTATCAATTACCTCAAACACGTCCACCAATGTTGACTTGTCCAAATTGATAAAGCAGGGATCACTAAAATACTTTTTAAGAGTAAAAAAGTTTTGACTTATGAAATGAAAGTAATCGCTCATCCCATCGGGGAAGAGGTGACTATCATTTGAAGTTTCACCGTAGTCCACACTGAAGTGGTGGGGATCTTGAAGAATAGCATTGTTGTCGCCGAGCCTTACCGACCTAAAAAACGTGAGGTCTAATCCGATTATGTAAACATGCTTGTATCCAAAAAACTTAGTAATAGCTAAAAGTTTAAATATTCCCATAGGTGGGTAGTTCCTCATTTTCAGAGGATTTGTACTCTTTGAGAATTGATTACGACCGCTATCAACAAAATGAAGGCACTCATCAACTTTGCACTTTTTGAAAAAGTTGTATTTGTGCCAGCCAAGTGGAGTCAAGAGCGTAGTGCAGGAATTAGTGTTTTCTAAATTGCTCAGCCTTTCGTGATTTTCTCCTTTTGGGGCATCTAAAGGATCTGAAAGAAGCCAGTAGTCCAGCTTGATAATGCTTTCATCATCAAGGAGCTTGGAATTATTGATGCCAAAAATCTCAACTTCGCCTTTGGATTGAGCTTCCTTTACAAACTCAAAGTTGATTCGATTGCAAGAAGGCCCATTAGCGACAACAAGTGCATCAAGATGCGATTTGCTGCCCTTTTGGGATTTAAGGTTTCTGAGGTGCTTCCCGAGAAAAACTTTATCGTACAAGTATAAAATTATTCCTATCCTTAACGTGGTTATTTTAGCCAAGAATAATTCGACGGCCGAGCTATGATAATGAAGAAACGTTGAATTACTTTTTTTCCCGCGGACAATAAAGTTGAAAGTCTTTTTCGCTGCGTTCATCTCTTAATGACACCGCGAAAAGACCATAATTTTCTTAAAACATATCCGGGTAAAAAGACAATCAACTGAAAATTTGAAAGTGTCGCTATCCGCAGCGATAGCTCAAAATTTTGTTTAATATTTGTATTATCGATTAACAAACTAGACAAGAGATAAGTATATTCAATTCTTGGTGGCCTTGACATTCGCTGCGCAAGTAAAAGTCGGTCAATGCGCCTTTCCCTAGCCAACTTTTTAAATGTCTTTTCTGGCCGAAAGGAAGCATTTGAGGTGCGGATACGAGCATATGTATTGTCGAAACTAACTTCTGAAGAACTTTGCCTGTAGTGACGGTGCTCAATAACTAAATCTTTCAAAAAGAAGAGTCGATTAATCAGGCGAGCATTTTCGGTACTCCACATATCCCAGAGGCTTCCACGACCTGGCTGTACCCAAGTTCCTAGTGCGTCCACCCAATTCCTATGGAAGAATCCGTGTGTAGCTATTTTTCCAGCGTGAGTCCCCAGATCGTTACCAAAAACCAAACCAATCCCATCGGGAATTTGTTGAAACTTCTGACGAACTATGTTGTCCCACCCTACCGTTTGGAAAATCATATCGTCACCGGCGCTGAAAAGTATCGATCCCCTTGATTGCACATAGAGAAAATTATGAGCGTTCGATATCCAAATGTTTGGTCCTCGAAATACCTTAACATTCTGGTGACCCTCTACCTCTACCGGAAAGCTTGAGTCATCATTATCTACGTAGAATAGAATTTCCACGTAATCAGATCTGGAGGCAGTTGAAAGAACTGAATCAACTAACCGCTTTACATTTTCAGGACGACCCCTTGTCGGGCATAAAATAGAAATGAAGCCTTCAGTATAAGTATTCAAAAACCCATCCTTTGAAAATAAAGTTCATTTATGTATTCCAGTAATAGTAGTGCCTGAATCAACGGATGCTAATACTATGGACCCCGCACCTATTGTTACATTGTCTCCGATTTGTACATTTCCAAGTACTGTGGCGCCAGCTCCAATGGAAACTCTGTTACCAATGTGGGGATACGTTCTGTTGGAACGGTTGTCATTATATTTTTCACCTAATGTGACTCCACTAGATATTGTCACATGATTTCCAATTACCACACCCTTGCCAATAACTATACCCACGGGATGCTCAATCCTAAATGCCTTTCCTATTGTGCATCCGGGGACAGAATCCATGGAGTAATTTGACAAAATTCGAAACCGAAGAAAATTACTAAACCTATATTTGCCACAAGCATAACTGAGAGCCTGCAACCTCAAAAGCGCCAAACATCTAAATCCGGGATTAGAAAACATAAACGCGACCATGTGTCTGTGAGTAGTTCGAAAGCCGAGATCTTCCTTTACCTGCTTAATCCATTTAAATATTAACATTGGATGATTCCTTTAATAAACTGGGTTTAATTTAGCGACGGATGTCTCGCAGCACAGTGAAGCGTAAAACAGGTCACAATCATAGTTTAAAGACTTTGAGATAAGAATCAATTTGATTTTGTATGTCTATCGTCTCCCTAATTCTCACTATTTGATCTTCGCTTAATTGGACTTTTGCTGCTTCAAGCTTGGTAGCAATTTGATCATTCAACCGATTCCAATCTACTTCAACAAATATTTCCGAGCTAAGCAAGTCTGGCCAGGTGCCTACGCCACCAGCGGTAACGAAAGATCGAACGCCTAAGCATGCCATTTCCAAACAATTGAGTGATATCGACTCTATAAACTTGGCATTTCGAGGGTATTCAACTGGATAAAAATGAATATCTAATTGACTTGGTGAATACCCAAGAATGGTTTTTCCCGAAACGACTGTAGTACGAGAAAAAGCATCCGGCTCCATGAGCTCTCCAATATTGCCAGAGCTGACAGACGGGATCATCATGAGGATTTCACTTTTAGATAACTCAGGTAACAAAACAGAGGAATAAAATTTTCCTAACCCTTTCCAGGATGTCACTCTCCCCAAATAAACAATTCTCTTTGGAAAGACTTGACGAGATTCATGAGAAATAGGGGTAGCTCTCTTTGGAAGCCGATCTAAAAAAATTCCATTTCTAAGTACAGTAATTTTCTTCCGAAAGACAAACTTGTGCAAAAAATATGAATTTGAAAGTCGCGATTCCCAGTCCAGTTTAACTGCCTCGGAATAAGCAAACAGAAAATCACAAAACTGAGCATAGAAGTATCTTTTTAATCTTTGCAATGGCGCAGACAACGAGGGTAATTGGTGAATCGTTGTCAGAATTCGATAGTCTCTACGAAACAAGATTTTGATCAAGTAGATTAACACGCTTGCTCTAAGGCTATGTACGATTATTGGCTGTCCAGGATTTGTTCGACCAATCAGTTTTCGCATTGCGTTTAGTTGTCTAAATCGACTACCACCACAATGAATAACTCTAACCTTGTATCTATCAATTAGATCCTCTTCGAGCTTTTCAAGATTATCCTGGGCTGGACTATTGGCTGCCAAACTAATGATCGAAACAGAGTGACCCATTTTTGAGAAACAATACGATTGATCTAATGCTAACCGCTGGTATCCACCCAACTGAAGGTTTTCAACAACAAGGTATATAAGCACAATCTCAATGCTACCAACGATAGGATCAATAAATCACTCAAAACGAATAAATTGCCTTTTGAATACGATCTTGAATTGATGCTCACTTCAAATAAAGTATTATTCTAGGATTATGGTAATTCCCGTTCTGCTTATTGGCTTTAACCGCCCTGAATTCTTGAATAGCCGTGTCGAAGAAATCATTCAAATGAATGTTCCAAAGCTCTACATATCGATTGATGGTGGAGACGAGAAGACAGAGTTGTTGATGAAAAATGCACTTTCCAAAATTGAAAGAATGGATACAAAAAATACTAGAATAACAATTAATTATCATCATTCTTCATTAGGTTTGGTTAATCATGTTACCTCAGCGATAGATGGAGTACTAAGCGAACACGAAAATGTCATTATTGTAGAAGATGACATAAAACTAACAAATAATTTTTATGCCAACATGATTAGTGGATTCAAAACTTTGGATTCCAGAGCAATCAAGGGAACTATAGGCGCCTTTTCACCTTTACGACCATTTGGCCTGTTTATTGGAAGAAATTCATGGCGAAGTACTCGATACTTTTCTTGTTGGGGATGGGGCTGCACTAGAGAAGTTTGGGCGGATTATAAGAAAGTGCTTAATCAAGAAAATTTTGAACAAGAGTTAAAGCATTCCAAAACATGGCAATCATTATCAAAATTTCAAAAAAGACTTTGGATTCACAGATTTACAAAAATTTCTAAAACCCCTAATCACACGTGGGATATACAATTTCAATATCTGAGTTTTATAAAGTCATATATTCAGTTGGTACCGATTTTCCGATTCGTAGATAACGAAGGGTTTGAAGATCATCGGGCGGCACATACTTCCGGCAGCAGACCCCGGTGGATGGGACGAACTACAATCAGAGAAACGATAGTCCGTCAGAATCAGATCTCTTTGCTCTCGAAAATTTTTGAAAAGATTTTAGATTCAAATACAATTGCTGGGGATACGCGTTTGATTCAACTTAAGAATCGCAGATCAATATCTTAGGATTTTTCGAAGAAGAGTTCTTATTCCTATCTCTCTCGCCCTTGAATTAAAATGCCCATCGGCGGCCCAAAGATTTGAATCTACCCACGACCAAATTTTGCTACGAAGCGAGAAAGAACTAGTTCCAGCAATATTCTGCGGCGGCAATGAGCTGTAACCCTCTCCAAAAAGGCTCCATGGCCTTTGATGTTTGGTATGCGTTGAGCGTGAATCAGAAAAGCCCTCGTTATCAATAAGACGAAATTTTGGTAACAAATTCTTCTGATTTTTGTGAAACAAAATCAATTGAACATTGTAGTCCCAAACACCCCTATGAAATCTGGTTAACCAAATCCTCTTTTTTCTCTCGGTCATGTTCATCCAATTTGATGAAGTCTCGAGAAAATGCTCAATATCGTTAATTTCTTTCAAGGGCACAAAGTTATCCCAAAATTTTTTTGTAGTCCCCCATCCCCAAGCAGAAAAGTAAGGACTTTTTCGCCAATAGTTTCGTGCTAGAGGCATCAGGCCTTTGTGAAACGGTGAAAAACCGCCAACAGTCCCGATTGAATCATTTGATGAAATAATTGTAAATCCTGTGATCATGGATTCTATAAACTGGGTTCCGACAACCACATCATCTTCAACAACAATTACCTTACGATATTCGTCTATTACCTCCGTAACTGCAGTAATGATGTGATTTGTGCAGCCCAAGTTTTTTGAGCGCCGTACAAACTTTAGAGAGTATGAATACTTACCTTCGTATCCAATAAAATTAAAATTATTCCAAATTTCAGCCTCATCAGAGTTTCTAGGACCGTCAATCGAAACTATAACTTGATTCGGAAGCACCGAAGACATTGCAAGTTCATTTAATCTGCGAACCAATAATTCTGGTCTGTTAAAGCAGATTACTAGAACTGGAGGTTTCACATGTAAATACTAGCCGCGTTCCCAGAAAAGCCATAGATTTACTCTACAATTGGAATCAAATGCTAAACAAAAGGTCTATATCGTTTGCGAAATACTCAATTAAGAGATTTATCCCGAACAAAATTTGGTCAGTAACGTCTGAAATTTACCAAGCTAAGCGGGCGCTAGAGTTTGACCACAAATCAATTACCCAAAGAAACTCCATTTTTGAAGATTCAGTATTAGTTATTAGACGTAGGCCCCCTGGGGGAGGTCTGTTTTCAAATGTTAATCATGTTATGCAAGGTTTGGAAATTGCCCAAAGAGATAATTTGTTACCCGTCGTAGACATGGAAAATTACTGGACAAGCTATTCCCAGAAATCAAAGTTCAACGATACGTACAACTCGTGGGAGTATTTTTTCAATCCTGTTTCTAATTTGAGAGTGGGTGACGTTGAAAAGTTTAGAAATATTGAGTTGTCCAGCGGAGACAGAATTAATCCAAAGAGCATTTTGTCGGATAAGGGGCTTAAATTCGTTTTAGACAGAAACTCGATTAACTATCTTCACACTATCCTTGTACAGTACATTCAACTAAATGAAATATGTCACGAGTTAGTTCTAAAAGTCAAGGATTTTATTGATTGGGAATCCAAAACGGCCGGCGTGTTTTATCGAGGTACAGATTATGTGGCTCTTCAACCAAGCGGGCACGCAAGGCAGCCGACACTTAAGGAATTTATGGTTGAGGTAGAGGCTAAGATGAGAATCGGCAAGAGCTATAGATTACTCATATCCACAGAAGATCTTGCAATCAGAAACACTTTGTTAAATTCATTTCCTAATCTCGCCTATAGAGATTTTAGAAATCAAGAAGTTTTAATGAAGATGCTGCCTTCAGGAAAACAAGTATCCCCTCAACTTCTAAATGCTTTAGGTTACTTGATCGAAACATATCTTTTAAGTGATTCCGAAACTATCGTATCTACAATTGCAAACGGATCAGCTACAGCAATTTTAATAAACGGTAATCGTTATATTGATCCAGTTATTATAGATAGGGGAGTTTATTGAATTACCGGAGTAGTTCTCAGCATAAATAGAATTACCCTATATTCACCTTCCTCAGACTTTCAATACTGGACAGGATCTTCTCGTCTGATTTTCGGCAAACGTATCCGGTGCCCTTGCGCCGGCCAGTTTCTTTCTCTGACGGAATAGACGGTACATACAAACAAAGATCTTTATGAATTGGAAGGATTTCTTGGCTGATTTCAACATGTCCGTAGACGTCGAACTTGTAACCTTCATCTCCAGGCACTTTGAAATCGTCTATAACAGCAACCCAAGATCCACCCCATTTGATGAGGGCTTCAATCTCAGCCGTTGTAGGGATTGCGGTATACCAATGTGCATCCAGATAAGCAAGAATTTTCTCTTCCTTCGGGTTGGTACCATTTAAGATTTGTGAAATTCTCTCCACTGAATCACCAACCACCAATACAATTTTGGAGTTTCTGTGATTATTCTCGAATCTTTCTTTCGCAAGAAGCGCTGTCTTATCGTCAATTTCAATCGTATACATGTCGCCAGTCACCATTGACGCAAGGTACGGCGTAGAAGATCCGAGAAATGTGCCCGTCTCAATACCAAGGGTTGGTTTAAAATCTCGCGCTATCTGCCAAATCGTAGACATTCTTTTTGACTGGCCATTGAAAGGTTGAATTGACCATCTATCAAAGTAGCGGTGTGGCTTAATGTGATCTAGAAAAAATTCCGAAAGCTGTTCGCCGAAATAGAACTTGGGCATCATGAGACGGGTTTTAATCATAATCCTTTTGCGAATGTTCATTAGTGAAGTCTAGAGTAGACTCGGGCTAACCTTTAATCTTTCGGAGGCAAAAGTGCACTATTTAGTAACAGGCCACACGGGATTTAAAGGAGCCTGGCTAACAGCTTTACTGGTTGCACGAGGTCATGTGGTATCTGGAATTTCTCTAGATCCTGATCCAAAATCACTATTTCTAAAGGGCAATTTATCCGACTTGCTTTTACATGACTTTCGCCTGGATATTCGAAATTCACTAGAATTAGATAACGCCTTTAAGGTAATTGAACCAGATGTAATTATTCATATGGCCGCGCAATCGCAGGTTATTGAATCCTATAATTCACCAGTAGAGACTTTCGAAACGAATGTAAATGGGACACTTAATGTTCTAAATGGAATAAACAAGATTAAGTCACTAAAATCGGTATTAATCATTACGACCGATAAGGTTTATAGGAATCAAGGAAATCTCCACCGGTATGTAGAGACTGATCCACTTGGTGGTTCTGATCCTTATAGCTCCTCCAAAGCAATGGCGGATCTTCTAACTCAATCTTGGCAAAAATCTTTTCAAACCGTACCGATCGGTATAGCCAGAGCTGGTAATGTAATTGGCGGAGGAGATCATTCGCCTAACCGCTTAATTCCAAATTTAATGGAAAAGATAATCAACGGTGAAAAACCCATAATTAGAAATCCAGGAAGTATCAGGCCATGGCAACATGTTTTAGATTGTTTGAATGGCTACCTTTATTTAGTTGATCATCTAACTACAAAAAAAGAAAATGGTGTTTGGAATTTTGGACCTAGTGAAGAGGTTTGTAGAACGGTTGAGGATGTAGCTAATCTAGTAATCGAATCGACATCGCCGGAACTATCTTGGATTCAAAGCGTTGAGGATTCACCGCCTGAAGAGAAAATGTTGCTAATTGACTCTGCAAAAGCGAGAAAAGAATTGTCTTGGGCGGAAAAGTACAATTTTGAAACCAGTGTTCGAAAATGTGTGCAGTGGTACATGGAAAATAATTCTAAAACC
>JACCDK011294653.1_pt1 | contig 22130 bp, 21 predicted proteins | sample 7445871 | NCBI WGS metagenome assembly JACCDK01 (sample SAMN15323436, study PRJNA562643) | freshwater metagenome | isolation source: river surface water | place: USA:Blue River Watershed | collected 2017-08-15
CACAGCAGATGAGCCCAAAAGACGAAGGCTACAAGCCAGTTATCAACAGGGCGAAAACCAGGGTTATCCACACCACCATTGATTGGAGCACGGCATTGTTCTGTCCTTTTTGCCGTCACTCTGATTCAAGAGTGGTTGATTCCAGAGCAACAGATGACGGATCAGCAATTAGACGTCGTCGTCAATGCCCTGAATGTGATCGCAGATTTACCACCATCGAAGTTGCAACATTAAGTGTTGTGAAAAGAAGTGGTGTGATTGAACCGTTCTCAAGAGCAAAAGTTGTTAATGGTTTAAGAAAAGCTTGCCAAGGAAGACCCGTCACAGATGATGACTTGGCATTGCTGGCACAAAAAGTAGAAGAAGCAGTACGCGCATCTGGTGCAGCAGCAGTTGATTCACATGAAGTTGGACTTGCAACACTTGCTCCACTTCGTGAATTAGATGAAGTTGCTTATTTGCGTTTCGCAAGTGTGTATCGCTCTTACGAATCTTTAGAAGATTTCGAATCAGAGATTTCACTACTTCGCACAGCTCGAGAACTCGGGGACGTTTCCGTCGCTATTGCCACTAAGGGTGACAAAAGTGTCGAGGACGGCTCGGAGAAATAAGAGCAGTTAGAAAATTTCAAAACTAAAAAGAAAAAGGTAAAGAAAATGACAGACATGATCAGCGGCGGCTTCAAATTAGGTCGCAAGCAAGCACGCGGCATAGCAATGCAACGCGTATTCACCAAAGAAGGCGTTCATCCTTACGACGATGTCAAATGGGAACGTCGCGACGTAGTTCAAAACAATTGGAAGACCGGGGAAGTTGTATTTGAACAAAAAGGAACAGAATTTCCAGACTTCTGGTCTGTTAATGCTTCAACCATTGTTACCACTAAATACTTTCGTGGTGCAGTAGGTGCTGATAACCGTGAATGGTCATTAAAACAATTAATTGACCGAGTAGTTCTAACTTACACAAAGGCCGGAAAAGCTGGCGGATACTTTGGATCAGATGCTGATGCAAAAGTATTTGAAGAAGAATTAACTTACATGTTGTTACATCAAGTATTTTCTTTCAATTCACCAGTTTGGTTCAACGTTGGAACAACTGCACCACAACAAGTAAGCGCATGCTTCATCTTGAGTGTGGAAGATTCCATTGATTCAATCCTTAACTGGTACAAAGAAGAAGGTGTAATTTTCAAAGGTGGATCAGGCGCTGGAGTTAACCTTTCTCGAATCCGTGGATCTCTTGAATTACTTTCTTCAGGAGGAACAGCTTCAGGTCCAGTTTCATTTATGCGTGGTGCTGATGCATCTGCTGGAACAATCAAATCAGGTGGCGCAACAAGACGTGCTGCCAAAATGGTTGTGCTTGATATTGATCATCCAGATGTTGAAGAATTTATTGACACTAAAGCTCGCGAAGAAGACAAAATTAGAGCTCTACGCGATGCTGGTTTTGATATGGATCTTGGTGGCAAAGACATCATTTCCGTGCAATACCAAAACGCAAATAATTCAGTAAGAGTTTCTGATGATTTCATGAAAGCTTATGAAAACAATCAAGACTTTAACTTGACTGCACGTGCAGATGGTCGCACAGTGAAAACGGTAAATGCTCGATCCCTATTCAGAAAACTTTCTGAAGCTGCCTGGGGTTGTGCTGATCCTGGTATTCAATACGACACCACAATCAATGACTGGCACACCAGTCCAGAAACAGGTCGTATCAATGCATCTAACCCATGCTCTGAATACATGCATCTTGATAACTCAAGTTGCAACCTTGCATCTTTGAACTTAATGAAGTTCTTAAAAGATGATGACACTTTCGATGCTGACAAGTTCAAGAAAACAGTTGAATTTGTTATCACCGCCATGGAAATCTCAATCTCATTTGCAGATTTCCCAACACCAGCAATTGGTCAAACCACTAGAGATTTCCGTCAACTAGGAATTGGTTATGCAAACCTAGGTGCATTGTTAATGGCACTTGGTCTTGCTTATGACTCAGATGCAGGAAGAGCATTAGCTGCATCAATTACTTCTTTGATGACTGGTACTTCTTACAAGAGAAGTGCTGAAATTTCAGCAGTAGTTGGACCTTACGTTGGTTATGCGCGTAATGCCGATGCACACAAACGTGTAATTCGTAAACATGCTGCAGCAAATGATGCTGTAAAAATTGATAGCGAATTAGATCGTTCAGTTCACCAATTAGCAACCCAAGTTTGGCAAGAAGCAATCAAACTTGGAGAAGAACACGGTTACAGAAATGCACAAGCAAGTGTGTTAGCTCCAACTGGAACCATTGGTTTGATGATGGATTGCGATACAACTGGAATTGAACCAGATCTTGCATTGGTTAAATTCAAGAAATTAGTAGGTGGCGGTTCAATGCAAATTGTGAACCAAACAATTCCAAGAGCACTTCGTCGTCTTGGTTACACCGAAGAAACCGTAGAAGCAATTGTTGAATTCATTGCCGAAAATGGAAACATCATTGATGCTCCTGGTCTAAAACCAGAACATTACTCAGTGTTTGATTGCGCAATGGGTGTTCGTTCCATTAGCCCAATGGGTCATGTGAAAATGATGGCAGCAGCACAACCATTCCTATCTGGTGCAATTTCAAAAACCGTAAACATGCCATCAACTGCCACAGTTGAAGAAGTTGAAGATGTTTACTACCAAGGTTGGAAATATGGTTTGAAAGCTTTGGCAATCTATCGCGATAATTGCAAAGTTGGTCAACCTCTAAGTGATGCCAAGAGCAAAGAAGAATCCTCTTCAACACCACAAGGAATTACCTCTCACCCAATTCGTCAACGTCTACCAAAGTCACGCGCTGGAATGACAACCTCATTCTCAGTAGCAGGTGCTGAAGGTTACATGACAACTTCTGCTTACGCAGATGGTCGTTTAGGTGAAGTATTCCTAAAGATGAGCAAGCAAGGTTCAACTCTTGCTGGCATCATGGATGCATTCTCAATTGCAGTGTCAATTGGTTTGCAATACGGTGTACCTCTTGATCAATACGTTCAAAAATTCACCAACATGAGATTTGAACCATCAGGAATGACCGATGATGAAGATGTGCGCATGGCTCAATCTGTAATGGATTACATCTTCAGAAGACTAGCTCTGGATTACTTGCCAGAAGAGCACAGAAGTGCACTAGGAATCTTTACTGCAGAAGAAAGAAAAAATGCAGTAAATGAGGCCTACGGAACTCCAGCAGAAATAGAAGCCGTAGCAACAGACTTTGTTCCTACTACAACTCTTCCTGTGGTAGAAAAAACAAATAGTGCTGCTCCTGCTAGAAGTTCCATGGAAGTTTTGGAATCTCTAACTGGTTTGAAATCTGATGCACCACTATGTATGACTTGCGGTGTGAAAATGAGAATGGCTGGATCATGCTTCGTCTGTGAAGGATGCGGTAACACCAGCGGTTGTTCATAAATAAAACAAAACAATTAAAGGCTGGGCGCAAATGCGCCCAGCCTTTTACTTTCTACTAAGTTAGGAATCTATGGGTGCAATCGAAGTAAATGGCATTGCATACCGACTTCCCACCGGCAGACTTTTATTTGATGATGTTTCTTTTCGAGTTGGCGAAGGAATAACTGCAGCCTTAGTTGGCGATAACGGAGCAGGTAAATCAACACTTTTTAAAATCATCACTGGTGTTTTAAATGCTGATGAAGGATCAACTTCAGTTTCAGGTGGCCTTGGTGTTATGCCTCAATTATTAACTGGAGCTGCCAAAAAAGTTGAAGAAAATGACACCGCCCTTGCCTCCCTTGGTTTAAATGCCACTGTTGCAGATGCTCTCAAAGTAGTTTCACCTAAAAGAATTCAAGAAGCAATAAAACATGTGGAAGCTTGCGAATTAGCAATGATGGAAGATGAAAGTGAAGATATTCAAATGAAATACGCCCACGCGTTAGCAGAATATGCCGATGCGGGAGGTTATGACAATGAAATTTTGTGGGATGTTTGTTGCCAAGCAGCAGTGGGCATGGAATATGAAAAATGTAAATTCCGAGAACTCAAAACTCTTTCTGGGGGACAAGCTAAAAGATTGATTCTAGAAGCATTATTGCGTGGACCTGATCAAGTTTTACTGCTTGATGAACCTGATAACTACCTTGATGTTCCAGCAAAAAATTGGTTGGAAGATCAACTCAAAGCATCTTCTAAAACAATTCTTCTCATTAGCCACGATAGAACTCTTTTAACTAGAGCTGCTGATCGAATTATCACTATTGAAGGAGGTACGGCGTGGGTGCACGGTAAAGGATTTGGAACATATTACGAGGCCAGGCAAGAACGCCATGAAAGATTAGGTGAATTATTAAAGCGTTGGGAAGATGAACATCAAAGACTAAAAGATTTAGTTCAAACGCTTCATATGCAAACTAAATCTTCACCTGCCATGGCACCAAAATATCGAGCCATGCAAACAAGATTAAAACGATTCGAAGAAGCAGGTGCTCCACAAGCGCCCCCTCCACCGCAGAGATTAAAAATGAAACTTAAAGGTGGCAGAACGGCTGTTAGAGCAATTGTTTGTAAAGATTTGCAATTAACTGATTTAACAAAACCTTTTGACATGGAATTGTTTTATGGTGAACGCGTGGCATTTCTTGGTGGAAATGGAACTGGTAAATCTCATTTCTTAAGACTTCTGGGGGGAGATGAAACTGTTCGTCACACAGGGGATTGGAAATTAGGATCTCGAGTGGTTCCGGGATGGTTTGCTCAAACTCATGATCATCCTGAGTGGAGCAGAAAGACTTTAACTGAAATTTTGTGGGAAGAAAAATCTTTGCAAATTGCAGCTGCTGTTGGAACTTTGTCTAGATACGGATTAGGCGCCCAAGCTGATCAGTTGTTTCTAACACTTTCTGGTGGACAACAAGCAAGATTTCAAATCTGTTTATTAGAACTATCAGGTGCAACTTTGTTACTTCTTGATGAGCCAACAGATAACTTGGACATTACAAGTAGTGAGGCCTTAGAGGCAGCGTTAGATGTTTTCGATGGCACTGTGTTAACGGTTACTCACGATCGATGGTTTGTGCAGAACTTTGACCGTTTCTTCCTGTTGGATAAAGAGGGCAATGTGAAGGAAGTCCAAGAGCCTGTTTGGACGTAGAATAAAGAGTAAGAAAAGAAGGTAAAAATGCATAACAATGGAGTTAGTGCACTTGAAGAAGTAAATGCTTACGTATTTAGAGCTGGTGAATTACTTAAACTTTCGAAAGATTTTATTAAGGCCTTTTCTACATCAGAACGTGAATTAATCATCTCGATTCCATTAAGAAGAGAATCTGGTGGCATTGATGTTTTAACCGGTTATCGAATTCAACATTCTTCTGCCCGTGGTCCTAGAAAAGGTGGCATTAGATATCACCAATCAGTTGATTTAGATGAAGTAAGAGCACTAGCAAGTCTTATGACTTGGAAAACCGCATTAGTTGATGTGCCATTTGGTGGAGGTAAAGGTGGCGTAACAGTAGATCCCAACACTTTAAGTATTAGAGAAAAAGAAGAAGTAACAAGACGTTGGACTCGAACGATGGTTAACATTCTTGGTCCACATCGCGATGTTCCAGCACCAGATATGGGAACAGATGCGCAAACCATGGCTTGGATTATGGATGAATATCAAAGAATTAATGGATTTTCTCCTGCTGTAGTTACTGGCAAACCACTTGGATTATTTGGAGCTCCTGGTCGAGAAGAAGCAACAGGCAGAGGAGTAATCGGTGTAGCACTTGGTGCGTTGATGAAACTAAATAAGAAACCAAGTGAAATCAGAGTTGCCATTCAAGGATTTGGAAATGTGGGAGTTTATGCAGCTCTTGCTGCGCAAGAAGCTGGAATGAAAGTTGTTGGTTTAGCAGATGTAAGTGGTGGAAAAACTAATGATAATGGATTCAACATCAAAGAAATTGTTGGAAAATATAAAAAAGTTTCAGAAATTCCTGACGGTAAAGATGTATCAGGTGCAGAAATATTAACCATGGATTGTGATTTATTGATTCCAGCAGCACTTGGTGGAGTTATAAATGATTCTAATCATGAAAAAGTTCAAGCAAAAATAATTGTGGAAGGTGCTAACCAACCATTAACCCTTTCAGCAGATGCAGCATTGCAAAAACGAGGTGTTGTTGTAGTTCCTGACATTTTGGCAAACGCAGGAGGTGTCATGGGTTCTTATTTTGAGTGGACTCAAAATATTCAAGAATTCAGATGGCCTATTGAAAGATTTAGAGACGAGCTAGATACTCGAATGAAGATTGCTTTTGATTCTACTTGGAAAGCATCTCTTAAATATGGCTGTGATTTAAGAACAGCAGCATTTGTGGTTTCAGTTGAACGTGTTGCCACAGCGTTTAAGCTTCGAGGAGATTTACTCTAAGAATGTCAAAGAAGTTAGTAGATGCTTATTTAAAATCTGTGCCCGAGCCACAAAGAAGTACCTTAAAAAAGCTTCGCCAAACTATTTTAAAAATTGAACCAAATGCTAAAGAAGTTATTTCTTACGGAATGCCAGCATATAAAATTGACGAAGGCATCATCTGTGGGTTTCTTTCAGCAAAAAATCATTGCTCATACTATCCATTCTCAGGTTCTGTATTAAAGGAATTAGTTAAAGAAACCTCAAAATATGACCAATCAAAAGGAACACTTCGCTTTGAAGTTGATGAACCACTGCCTGAAACCTTAGTTAGAAAACTTATAAGGGTGCGAAAAAAGCAACTAATCGAAAAAAATGCAGCAAAGACCAAGGCGAAGTAGAATAAACCTATGGAATTGGGAATCTTTACCTTTGGAGACATGCCTTTAGATGGCTCGGTTTCTGAGCACCAAAGGCTCAAAGATTTAATTGAAGAAATTGAATTAGCCGATCAAGTCGGCCTTGATGTTTACGGAATTGGTGAGCATCACCGTCCAGATTTTGTGATTTCTTCACCCAGCACTTTGTTAGCAGCAGCAGCTATGCGAACCAAGAATATTAAATTAACAACAGCTGTGACAGTTCTTTCTTCAGAAGATCCTGTAAGAGTTTTCCAACAATTTGCAACAATTGATTTAATTTCTGATGGACGAGCAGAAATCATGGCAGGCAGAGGCTCATTTATTGAATCTTTTCCTTTATTTGGATACGAATTAGAAGATTACGAAGAATTATTTATAGAAAAACTAGACATGTTGCTAGCAATTCGAGATAACGAAAAAGTTACTTGGAATAACGGAAGACACAGAGCAGGAATTAACGCTTTAGGGATTTATCCTCGTCCCTTACAAGAAAAACTTCCTATTTGGATTGCAATTGGTGGAACTCCAAAGTCAGTTGTTAGAGCAGCAACTCTTGGTTTACCTTTAGCAATTGCAATACTTGGGGGAGACTTAATCAGATTTGCACCTCTTGTTGATTTGCATAGAAAAGTTGCGGCTGAAAATGGCCACGGAGAACTTCCAGTCGGAATTAACATTCATGGATTCGTTGCAGAAACTTCAAAAGAGGCAAGAGATTTATTTTGGCCAGGTCATGATCGTGCCATGAATCAAATTGGGAAAGAACGCGGTTGGGCTCCTCAAACTAGAGGTCACTTTGAACAAGAGTGTGGCATCAACGGAGCAATAGGAGTTGGAAGTCCACAAGAAGTTATTGAAAAGATTTTAAGAGCACATGATCACATGAAAATGGATCGGTTCATGATGCAATTAAGTATCGGCTATTTGCCTCACAAAGAAATTATGAAATGTATTGAACTTTATGGCAATGTTGTGGCACCAGCAGTTAGACAACATGTTGGAGTCAAGGAAACTGTTTAAAGTGTTGCCAAAATAATGTCAATATCTTCTATTTTGGTCCACGGATTTACAATCGCGAATCGAAGAATTGATTTACCTTTATGTGATGACGGTGGAATGAAGCCTATTTGGTCAGCAAGAAGTTTCTCACTCCACTTAAAGTAATCAGATTTATCCCAACCGATTCTTTCAAAAGCAACAATTGACAACTCAGGTTCACAAATAAGTTTTAAATTTGGGTGTTTTCTAATTCTTTCAGCAGCTGCTCTAGCCACAGTCATTGTTTGTTCCATTGCATCAGCGTAGGCATTTGTGCCATGAGCAGCTAAAGAAAACCAAAAGGGAAGTCCTCTGGTTCTTCTTGTTAAGTTGATTGCATAATCCGATGGACTCCAAGAATCATCATGCAATGTATCTAGATAAGAGGCATGTTGAGTGTGAACTTCTTTAGCAAGTGCTGGATTTCGATAAATCAAAGCACAAGCATCAAAGGGTGCAAATAACCATTTGTGGGGATCAACAATTAGTGAATCAGCTAATTCAACTCCATTGAATTTATCTCTTACCGAAGGTGCACAAAGAGCAGCTAAACCGTAGGCTCCATCAACGTGATACCAAATATCATTTTTCTTTGTCACATTACCAATACTTAAAAGATCATCAATAATTCCTAGATTTGTAGTTCCAGCTGTGGCCACTATTACAAATACCCTTTTAGTTTTATCTTGATGATATTTATTAAGTGCATCATCTACTAATTGCCCAGTTAATCTTTGATTATCATTAGGTTTAATTTTTAATAATTCAACATCCATTACTTTGGCTGCAGCTGCTAGAGAAGAATGAGATTCTTCGCTACAGGCAATTGCCCATTTAGTTATATCTTTGTGTTTTTTTCTTGCTTCTTCTCGTGCGACTACTAATGCAGAAAGATTTCCAATGGTTCCACCTTGAACAAAAACTCCACCGGCAGATTGTGGTAATCCTGCTAAATCAGAAATCCAGCGCAATGCCTGGTTCTCTGCAAATACTGCACCAGATCCTTCTTGCCAAGATCCTCCATATAAAGCACTTGCTCCAACTACTAAATCAAAAAGGTTTGCATATTCACTTGGTGCAGATGGAATAAAAGCTAAGTTTCTTGGATGATCTGTTGAGATACAAGCTTTGGCTAAAACTTCGGTAAACACTTCTAAGGCTTGGTGGCCACCTAAGCCTTTTTCGGTAATGGTGTTACCAACTTCTTTAAACAAATCGTCTGCAGTTCTAGGGCCATCTAAAGGAGGATCACTCTTTAATCTTTGAAGTGAATATGCCAAAACCTCATTGGCAAGGGCTTCAACTTCAGGAGTGAACTGATGCATAGGTATGAGTCTGCCATGAGTAAATATTTATTTTTTAGTCGCTAATTTAATTAATTTTCCTCACGAATCGTCACCTCGACGTGAAAAAAAGATCAACAAAATGGACATGTTTTCGACTTTCTCAAACTAAAATTATCCCTAATGTGAACCAGGAAACACCTGGGCTGGGAGGTATCACAGAATGTCGAATGACAGCGTCGAGAAGTTCGGCTATAAACAAGAACTACATAGAGCACTTACTTATCGTGATCTATTGGGTTATGGCTTAATTTTCATGGTGCCAATTGCTCCGTTTGGAATCTTTGGAGGAGTTTTCCAAGGTTCTGGTGGAATGATTGCACTTGCTTACGCAATTGGCATGGTCGGAATGATGATCACCGCATCAAGTTATGCGCAAATGTCAAAAGCATTTCCAATGGCAGGTTCCGTTTACACATACGCAGGACGCGGAATCCATCCAAATGTTGGATTTCTAGCTGGTTGGGTAATTTTACTTGACTATGTACTAGTACCAACCTTGCTTTACATTGTTGCTGCAATTGCAATGAATTCATTTGTTGCAGCAATTCCTGTATGGGCTTGGTTATTGTTCTTCATCGTGGCAAACACAATAATTAATTACTCAGGTATCGAGTTAACTGCAAAAGTTAACAAAGTTGTACTTGTTGCTGAATTAATCGTGTTAGCAATTTTCATCGTTATCGGTGTAGTTGCTGTAGCTTCTGGTAAAGGAAATGGATTCTCTTTCGATGCCTTCTACAATTCAGATACTTTCTCAATTGGATTAGTGCTCGGAGCAGTTTCCATTGCTGTTCTTTCTTTCTTAGGTTTTGATGGAATTTCCATGTTGGCCGAAGAAAATAAAGAAAAAGCTACTGAAATTGGTCGCGCAATGGTTGGTGCATTGCTACTTGCAGGTGCGCTATTTATTGTGCAAACCTGGATCGGTGCAATGTTGGTGCCAAATCCTGATCAATTAATTGCAGAAGGAGATCCTTCAGGCACAGCGTTTTATGCTGCAGCAGAAGTAGCTGGTGGAGTTTGGTTAGGAAAACTAACAGCACTAGCAACTGCAATTGCCTGGGGTTTTGCTAACGCACTTGTTGCTCAAGCTGCAACCTCTCGTTTGCTTTTCGCAATGGCTAGAGACAAACAATTACCTAAATTCTTGGCAGTTGTTAACAAGAAATCTGGTTCTCCAGTTAACGCAACATTTGTAACTGGATTAATCAGTGTGGTCTTAGGCCTTTACATGGTTACTCAAAGAGAAGACTTTGGTCTAACTTTGATTACTACTTTGGTTAACTTCGGAGCTCTAACTGCATTTATTGTGCTGCACATTTCTGTAATCGTGCACCATAAGATTCGTGGTGGATCTTCAGATAATTGGAGACATTTAATTGTCCCAGTTATGGGTGTTGTGCTACTTGGCTTTGTGGTTATTAAAGCTAACGTTGCTGCGCAACAAGTTGGTCTAACTTGGGCAGGTCTTGGTATTGTTCTACTACTGATACTTATTGTCAGCGGTAGAAAGCCAAAACTCTCAGGAATGAGTAACTAAATTGTCGAACCTCAACATCGTCTCACTCAAACCTAAAAAAGATGAATTTTCATTTTTCTTTGGTAAGAGTGAGCCGCTGTTGAGGGTCACACCTGGCACAGTTATTGAGATGTACACCGAAGATTGTTTTGGTGGCGCAGTAACTGGTCAAGAAACTTTGCCAAGTCAAGTTTGTATTTTTCCTTTTTTAAATCCTGTCTCAGGTCCAATTTATGTTGAAGGCGCAACGCCTGGTGATACTTTGGCTGTTCATTTCATTGAAATTGAACCAGCAAGAGACTGGGCTGTTTCTAGTACGTTTCCACATTTTGGTGCATTAACAACTACTCATCAAACTGCGATGTTGCACGATGCTTTAGAAGAAAGAGTTTGGCGCTACGACGTAGATAAGAAGAATAGAACCGTTACTTATAACGCAACTAAAGGAAATTATTCAGTTTCAATGCCCTTAGATCCAATGCATGGAACTGTAGGTGTTGCACCTGGTGGATTTGAAGCCCGAGCAACAATTACTCCCGATGCTCACGGTGGAAATATGGATACACCGGAATTAAGAGCTGGCACAACTGCATACTTTGGTGTTAATCATGATGGTGCACTTTTAGCAATTGGTGATGGACATTGCCGCCAAGGTGAAGGTGAATCAATTGGCACCGCTGTTGAATCTGCAATGAACACAGTTATTGTGGTTGATTTAATTAAGAATCAAGGCACTGCATGGCCTCGAATTGAAAATGATTTAGCAATTATGAGCACTGGTTCTACTAGACCACTAGAAGATGCATATCGAATAAGCCAACACGATTTAGTAACTTGGGTTGCTCAAGATAGCAAGATGGACACTTTAGATGCCTTGCAATTAATTAGCCAAGTTGGAACAGCACCAGTTGGAAACGTAGTTGATCCTAATTACACATTTGTTTCAATGGTAGAAAAGAAATACCTACCTAATAAAACTGTGTATGGCGGCATGCATGAGAAATTACGTAAAATTTCTCAAGAGTACTTAAAAAATAAATAAATTATCTAATAAGTCTTGCTCTGACTAAGAGCAAATACATCTCGCATCCCAGGCAGAAGTTAAATACTGCATTTAAAAATGCTGCGGCTAGTGCAAAAGCTGTAGCAACAAGAAACAATGTTGAACTACCAATTGCAACTCCAATTAGTCCCACAACTCCGAATAAGAAACCAACTAATTGAGCAAATTGAGGCGGTTTAACATTTTCTAATTCACCAGCACTTTTAAGTCTTGGTTTAACCAACTTTTTGAAAATCAAACCATATGGACTTTTGTGTGGACCTGCGAAGGCACCAATTGCCCAAACTAAAGTTTGCATCGCAAGTAGAAGAGCACTATCAAAATAGATTACTAGTAATAAGATAACCATTGTTAATGCTGCGCCAAATCTTGGACCTCTGGCATCAATTTGCATTTGTATTCTCCATTTTGATTGTTGTTATTTTTTCTAGGGTATTTCTTAAATGATCTTTTTTAGGAGCACCAATAATTCTGCCTTCTTCGAGTCCTGCTTCATTAAAAAATAAAATAGTAGGTGAACTTTTAACATGTAGCTTCTTAGCAAGATCAATTCTTTCTACGGCATCTATTTCATAGAATGCTATTCCGTCATCATTTTTAATAAGTTCATGAATTTGTCTTTTGACTCCTGGACAAATAGAGCAATATTCTGTTTTGAATTGTAGGATTGTTGCTTTCTTGCCTTGATCTTGAGCGATATTTAAGTCATCAAATGTTATTTCATTGGAATATTTCTTGGTTAATTTTCCTCTAGTGAAATGAAGGAACAGACCAAAAGCGGTCGAAATAGCCAACACGAATGTAACAAGCAGCCAATGATTCATGTATTTATTCTCCTCCAATGCTTAAATTAGCGCATATCTAGTGGGTAAAAAAGGTTAATCAATTGTTGTTGCAAAGTCTTTGCAGGTAATTTAACCGAGTCGCTTACTTGATTAACCCCCTCTAAAATTGAAGTATCAAGTCAATAAACACATAACTAGGAGAATTAATACATGAAGCTCTATGACAACATCACCCAAGTTGTTGGAAACACACCATTAGTAAAAATTAATCGAATTCTTGATGGAGCCAAAGCTCAAGTTTATGCAAAATTAGAATTTTATAATCCATCTTCAACAGTAAAAGATCGTATTGGTATTGCCATGATTGATGATGCAGAAAGATCTGGCAGATTAAAACCAGGTGGCTCCATTGTGGAAGCTACCTCTGGTAACACTGGCGTGGCATTAGCCATGGTTGGTGCCGCTCGAGGTTACAAAGTTATTTTGACAATGCCAGATTCTGTAAGTAAGGAACGCAGAACTTTAATTAAGGCCTACGGTGCTCAACTTGTTTTAACTCCAGGTGCTGAAGGAATGAAGGGTGCAGTTGCCAAAGCTGAAGAAATTGGCAAGAACGAAGGCGCTGTTTTAGTTAGACAGTTTGCAAACCCAGCAAACCCAGAAATTCATAGAAAAACTACGGCTTTAGAAATTTGGAATGACACAGGTGGAAAAGTTGCAGCAGTAGTTGCTGGAATTGGAACCGGTGGGACTATCACTGGCGTTGGTCAAGTTTTAAAAGAAAAGAATCCAAATATAAAAATATTTGCCGTTGAACCAGCAGCCTCACCAATTCTCAACGGTGGAACCCCTGCGGGACATCCATTACAAGGAATTGGTCCAAACTTTGTGCCAGATATTTTGGATAAGAGTGTTTATGACGAAGTACTTGATGCACCAAATGAAGAAGCAATCAAGTATGCAAGACGTGCTGGAGCTGAAGAGGGAATTCTTGCTGGAATTTCATCAGGCGCAGCACTTTGGGCTGCATCACAAGTTGCCAAGAGACCAGAATTTGATGGAAAAATTATTGTGGTAATTATTCCTTCCTTTGGCGAAAGATACTTATCAACGGTTCTTTATCAAGACTTAATGGAACAATGATTCGTTTCAGAGAAGATATAAATGCTGCTTTAAAGAGAGATCCAGCCCCTAAATCTAAATTAGAATTAGTGCTTGCTTCTCCTGGTTTGCATGCTATTTGGTTACATCGTGTAACTCATTGGGTGTGGAACAGAAAACTTTATTTAATAGCTCGTTTGATGTCTAATTACCACCGCTTCCTAACAGGTGTTGAAATTCATCCAGGGGCCAAAATTGGTAGAAGATTTTTTATTGATCACGGCATGGGTGTAGTTATAGGTGAAACTGCAATCATCGGTGATGATGTGATGTTTTACCACGGAGTAACACTTGGTGGAAGATCTTTAAATAAAGGTAAAAGACATCCAACAATTGAAGATGGTGTCTTTGTAGGAGCAGGTGCCAAAATTTTAGGAAACATCACAATCGGCAAAAACGCCATTATTGGCGCTAATGCTGTAATCACTAAAGATGTGGCACCAGAGGCGATTGCAGTTGGTGCTGACCAAAGATTAGTTTCCAAATCTGAATATGACCCTTCAGAAAGCTGGATGATCTAATAAACAGGAGTAGTATTGAGGTCATGAGCACAATGACTTTAGATATCTCTTGGAAAGTTAAAAGTACTTGGACTCAAGCATCTAAAAACACTCTGTGGTGTTTAATCGGTTGTTCCATTGGTGATTTTGGAACTATTTTCTTTTTTCAAACCACAAAAATTGCTTTTCCAATGCTTGGAATAATGATTTTGGCAATAATTAATGGACTTATCACTTCGATCATGTTGGAAACATTTATTCTTTCTCGTCAGATGGCCTTAAATCTTGCATTCAAAACTGCTACTGGAATGAGTTTAATTTCTATGATTTCAATGGAAGTAGCAATGAATGTGACAGATATTTTGTTAACAGGGGGAGCAATGCTGGTTTGGTGGGTATTGCCAATTATGTTAATTGTTGGTTTCTTAACTCCATTGCCTTATAACTATTGGAGATTACAGGCTTTAAATAAGGCTTGCCATTAATACTGCTTGAGCAGCATTTCTTCCTGGAATTCCGCTAACTCCGCCGCCTCTTTTGGCACCTGCTCCACAAATAAAGACATTGGCAATTTCTGTTTCCACACCCCATTTACCAATTTCAGATTTACTTTCAGCAAAAGGCCACTGTAATTCTCGTTGAAAGATATTTCCTCTAGGTAAAAATACTGATTCTGCAATATCTAATGGAGTTTTAACCTCAATGCAGAGATTTCCATCGATATCTTTTGCCAGACAATCTTCTATTTTTTCAGAGAAAAATGAGTTAAGTCCTTTTAGATATAAGGCTTTTACTTTTTCTCGTGTTTGGTCATTGTCTGAATCAAAAAGCGAAGCTGGGGTATTTAAACCAAAGAGAGTGATTGTTTGATAACCCTTATCTTGTAAATCTTTAGAAAGAATCGAATTATCAGTCAAAGTGTGGCAATAGATCTCAGAGGGGAGTGTTGCTGGAATTTGACCAGATATTGCCTCTTGGAAAGACTTATCAAGTTCAGTCAGTTTTTCATTTACATGCAAAGTTCCTCTGAACGCCAGTGTTGGATCTTCGCCTGATTTAAGTTTTGGTAGGCGTGTTAGAAGCATATTGATTTTTACTTGGCAGCCTTCTGTTTTAGAATTATCCGATTTACCAAGTAATTTATTTAAAATATTGGGAGCTAAATTACTCAAAACAAACTTTGCGGAAACAACTTGTTCTACTCCATCTTTATCAAGATAGGTCACTTGAGCAGATTTACCATCAGAATTAACTTTTGTAACTTTGCTATTAGTTCTAATTTGAGCACCAAAAGAAAGAGCTTTTTGAGCTAATGCTTTACTGACTTGCCCCATTCCGCCTTGCGGAACTTTCCATTCACCATTTCCATTACCGATTAAATGATAAAGAAAGCATCTATTGCCAAGTAATTCTTTATCTCGACCATCAGTGAATGTTCCAATCAACGCATCGGTTAGAACTACTCCTCTGACCACATCGTTTTTAAATAACTTTTCCACAGTTTCAGTAATAGGAATAGTAAATAGCCAGTCGTAGGTTTCTTGATCAGTTGCTTCAATTACCAACTGTTTTAGTTCTTCTTGACTAATTAGGGGATTGAGCATAGTAGGAGCAATTACTTGGGCTGCTTTTTCTATTCGAGAATAGAAATCACTCCAGGTTTCAAATTCTTCCATCGATCCAGTTACAGATTTAAAGGATTCCTTAGTTCTTTCACCCCAAGTTCTTTCAACCATTAATCCTTTTTCTTTTCCATCAATGTTGACAGGGGTGTAAGAACCAATAGTTCTTGAGATCAAATTAAGTTTCAGATCTAATTCATCAATAATCTGTTGGGGAAGAAGAGAGACTAGATAGGAGTAACGAGAAAGATTGGCATCAAGTCCTTTGAAAGGTTTAACAGATACTGCAGCTCCACCGGTTTCTTCCAATGCTTCCAACACAAGTACTGATTTGTTTGCTTTTGCTAAATAAGCAGCACTGGTCAAACCGTTATGGCCACCACCCAAAATGACGCAATCAAATGACTCAGACATGGATATGAGGCTACTAGATGCTCTAAGCATCTTGGTAACAAATCAATTATCGAGACAAAAAGGATGCTTCTAGTTAAGTCAATACTTCACCTAGATAGACTTTGCAAATGGAGATAACAACTTGTCTTTGGTTTAATGGAAATGCTCGAGAGGCAGCTAATTTTTATGCAAGTATTTTTCCCAACAGCTCAGTTGAAGATAACTGGATAGCACCAACTGAGACCCCTGGTAATCAACAAGGCGAAGAGGTCGTTGTTAATTTTAAAATATTTGGTCAATCATTTATTGGCCTTAACGGTGGTCCGCAATTTCCCCATAGTGAAGCTATTTCATTTCAAATACCTTGCAAAGATCAATCAGAAATTGATAAATATTGGGATATTTTAACTAAAGATGGTGGCAGTGAAAGCCAATGCGGATGGCTTAAAGATAAGTTTGGCATTTCCTGGCAGGTTGTTTCTCCAGACATGATGAAATACCTTGGCGGATCTGATGCCGATGGTTCACAAAGAGCAACGCAAGCGATGTTGCAAATGAAAAAGATTGATCTAAAGGCGTTAGAAAAAGCCTACATAGGAAATCTTTCTAAGTAACCTCATAATTAGTCGATTTTGGCAAGATGCTTCAAATTTAGAGATTCTAAACCTTGAATTAGATGAAGTTATTTAAATTATTCTAAATATCTGTCAATTGCTTGAAGCGGGTCACCTAATCAATCTTAATAAATTTCAGGTAAATTTAATCCATGATTGCCATATTGGACATAATTGCAACTTTTGCGTTTGCCTTGGTTGGTGCTCGAATAGCAGCTGATCGCCGGATGGATTACGGTGGAATTTTATTGATCGCCACTGTCGCTTCCTTAACTGGTGGATCACTTCGTAATGTTTTTCTTGGTGAGCGTCCAATCTGGTTACAAGAACCTTGGTACTTCTTATCAATTTTGCTTGCTGTTGGTATAACTATTGCACTTCAAATTAAAAAACCTGTTGGAAAAGTTGTATTGGCTTTAGACTCTTTAGGGTTAGCCGTTGCAACTGTTTCTGGTGTTCAATATTCACTTGATAATGGCGCTCCAAGTTATGCCGCTTTGATTTTAGGAGTTCTAACAGCCGTTGCTGGAGGATTGCTTCGCGATGTGCTTTGTCAGGTTGAACCAATTTTGTTACATCGCGAAACTATCGGAACCTCCTGCACAATAGGTGCAGTCGTTTATGTATTCCTAGAACCAACCGAACTGACTAATGGAGTAGTAGCGTTGATTGCAGGATTAGTAATTGTATTATTTCGCTCACTTTCAATTAAACAGGGTTGGAATTTACCTAAGGTTAGGTAAATGTGTCTTATAGGGCGATTCTTCTTTAATTCTTATTTAAGCAATTAAATTATTTCAACTTCTCCTTGCCGAGAAAATAAAGCGGTAAGCCAAGTGCAACAGCAAAAGGGATATTGAAAATTGCGTGAGTTGGATAACCAAGAACTAACGACATTCCTGTGTCTAAAACAAACCACACAAAAAGTGAACGAATCATGAATGTTCTAGCCCAGGCAATTCCATCTCTTAGCGGTCCTCTGACAATTTGAAGCATCAAAAACGACCAGCCAGCCATCACCGCGCCAAGGACCATGTACGGAAGTAATAAATAATCTTGGAACGCCTCAGTGTTAATGGAATCGTTAGGACCAAATCCAAACAATGAGAAAAGTTCACCTGCAGTGGCTCCAGCTAATACCAAGATGAGTGAGTAAATAAAGACAATTGCAATGACTAGTTGCAGCCAATTAATTAGTACTTTTCTTGTGACCACCTGCTAAGTGTAACAATGGGGTTGTGTTTAAAGCTTTCTCATAACTGTAACTACGCGACCAAGAATTTTGGCGTGATCACCGTTAATTGGTTCATAATCTGGATTTGCGGGCATTAACCACACATGTCCATCTTTACGCTTCAGAGTTTTGACTGTTGCTTCATCTCCAAGAAGGGCAGCCACAATGTCACCATTTTGGGCATCATCTTGTTTCTTAATGACAACTTTGTCACCATGACAAATTGCAGCATCAATCATTGAGTCACCAACAACTGTGAGCATGAATAATTCACCATTGCCAACTAGTTCTCTTGGTAGTGGATAAACAGTTTCAATTGATTCTTCAGCCAAGATTGGTCCACCAGCAGCAATTCGACCAACTAGTGGCACAAAAGCAGCATCAGGAGTTTGTTCATTACTAACTCCACCAACAAGTCCATCAATTTCAACACCAGATTTAGATGGCATCATGACATCAATGGCACGAGGAGAGTTTGGATCTCTTTTAATAAAACCTTTTCTTTCTAAAGCTGAAAGTTGATGAGCAACAGATGCTGGGGAGGCAAGTCCTACTAATTCAGCGATTTCTCGAACTGTTGGGGGAAAGCCTCTATCTCGAACGGCTTCTTCGATGACTTCTAAAATGCGTCTTTGGCGGGTGGTTAGACCATCGCCATCTGGGCCTGAATCAGGCAATTCACTCACGTTGTTTTTTGTCATATTCCTAGAGTAGCCCATTCGAACAAATGTTTCAAACACCTGTTCGGTTTGACTTGCCAAATGTCGCCCGGGTATGCAATAATCGAACAAGTGTTCGAAAGAGAGGCTTTTATGACAACCCTGGCACCCGTAGCTGTTTCACCTATCAAATTGACCCGTAGAGGCCGTTTAGTGCTTTCTACCTTGAGCTTTGCAACCATGCTCGCAATCTCACTAATCTCCCTTTTTGGAATCGCAACAGCAAGCGCCAAAGCTTCAAACGAGGCATCAAATTCTTCAACCACACAAATTGTGGTGGCACCAGGTGAGACACTTTGGACCATTGCGGCGCGGGTGAATCCGGAAATTGATCCGCGCGCAGTTATTGAAGATATTAAAGCTTTGAACGTTATAAACGGATCTGAAGTTTATGCAGGCCAAGTTCTCCTAGTTCCTTAAACCAGCATTAAGGTTGGATGCACAGACCTTACCGAAACGGTGAAACTTTTAATGTGTAGCAAAGTTCAATGCAGCAAATGCGGGAAAGCTACTTGGTCTGGGTGTGGCGAACATATTGAATACGCACTTCAAGGTGTTTCCCAGGAAGATCGCTGTCAATGTCTCAATCCCGAAATAAGTCGAACAGGTTTATTCGACCGATTGTTTGGAAATTAAAAGACGGGTCTGATTTAAAATCTGCTGTATTCCGAGATTCTCACATAAGAGTTTAATTCAAAATTCCACTCAATTCTCAGTAAATTCTCAGAAAAAACCGTTCATTTTTTAAGGTTCACCTACTTGGCTGGAAGCAGGTAAGAAACCCTTTCTTACCCAGGAAGGACTGATTTGATGAAGGTCGCAAACCGAGTCAAGTCTGCTCTTGTGATCTCAGCACTTGTTTTAGGTGCCTCTTCAACTTCTGCAATGGCAGATGATGCATCAAACCAAGCTGCAAAAGATCTATACAGAACTCAGGTGACTGCGTTCAAATCCAGCATCACAACTTGGAAAGCATCAAAGGAAGCAATTAAAGCTACTTTTGCTACAACAAAAGCAAACGCAGTTGCAACTAGAGATGCAGCCCTTGCTGCGGCAGGAACTGATCAAACGCAAATAAGTGCAGCAAAAGCTGCATTTAGAACTGCAATGGATCAAGCTAAAGCAACTAGAGATGCAGGTATTGCCCAACTTGGAGCTAAACCAACCAAGCCAGTAAAACCTGTTTCATAGTTGTAAACAAAAAAGCCCCAACTTAATTGTTGGGGCTTTTTTTCATTTAGATTTTAATGATTTGTTGAAGTAACAATCTCTTCTTTGTGTGGTTCAACACCGAATTCATGAGCTTGTTCTAATGCTTCATGAGCATGATGTTGTCCTGATTGAATTTCTTTCATAGTTGGAATTGGAAGATCACCCTTAGTCCACCAAGCACTTAATTTGGCTTTCATTAATTGACGGCGATACTTTGGAGTTTTAATTCCATTAGCATCAACTTTTTGAGGCAATTCCCAAACCGGATAGGTTTCACGAGCAAGAAGTTTTGGCAATTCTGCTTCAGTGACAGGTTCGTGGACTTCTACGAATCCACCTTCTGGAAGTCTAAGAATTCGACCAGTTTCTTTTCCATGGAGCAATTTATCTAGATCTTTTCTTTGCAATCCAAGACAAATTCTTCTGGTAGCAATAAATACCAACGGTGGAACAACAATTAAGGCAATGCGCATAAACCAAGTTATGGCATTAATTGACATGTTAAAGGCCATGGCCACGATGTCGTTTCCGCCACCAATCCATAACAAGATGTAGAAAGAAAGAGACATGGTGCCAAGAGCAGTTCTTGTTGGTGCATTTCTTGGACGATCTAACAAGTTATGTTCTCTGTTATCTCCAGTAATCCAGCTTTCAATAAATGGATAAGCACCCATCAGTGTGAACATTAATCCTGGAAGAATTAATGCAGGAATTAGTACGTTTGGTGAAAATGTCCAGGTATTGAAAATATTAAATTCAATTGCTGGCATTACTCGAAGAGATCCTTCTAAGAATCCGATATACCAATCAGGTTGAGATCCAGCTGTTACTTGATCTGGAGTGTATGGACCGTATAACCAAATTGGGTTAATTGTGACAAGAGCACCCAACAAAGTTGTTACACCAAATACGATGAAGAAAAATCCACCAGCTTTAGCGGTGTAAACCGGAAGCAATGGATAACCGACAACATTTTTTTCAGTTCTTCCTGGACCTGGATATTGAGTGTGCTTTTGTGTCCACACAAGTAATAAGTGTGCTGTTACCAAAGCCAGAATTGCACCTGGAAGTAATAAAATATGTATTGAATAAAGACGAGAAATAACTTCGGTTCCAGGGAATTCTCCGCCAAATAAGAAATACAAAGCCCAAGTTCCAATTACTGGAAGTGCTTGAATAATTCCAGAAGCAATCTTTAAGCCAACACCTGAAAGCAAATCATCAGGTAATGAATAACCAGAAAAACCTGCCAGAAGACCAAGAGTTAACAATCCCAGACCAAGTAACCAGTTAAATTCACGTGGTTTCCTGTAAGCACCGGTGAAGAAAACTCTTAATAAATGAACAACCATGGCAGCAATGAAAAACAATGCGGCCCAGTGATGTATTTGTCTAATAAGCATTCCACCGCGAACATCAAATGAAATTTCCAAAGTTGAAGCATAGGCTTCACTCATTGGAATTCCCTTTAGAGGAATGTATGAACCGTTGTAAATAACTTCAGTCATAGACGGTTTGTACCAAAGAGTTAAGAAAGTTCCAGTTAGTAACAAAATGAGGAATGAATACAGTGCAATTTCACCAAGCATGAATGACCAGTGATCAGGAAACACTTTGCGCATATTGCGCTTTAGGGCAGCTGAAAAACCAACTCTGCTATCTACATAGTTATATGCAGCAGGAGTTTTCTTATTTACTGTTGTGTTACTCATGCACCACGCTCCCAGAAACTAGGTCCAACTGGTTCTTGAAATCCTTGGCGAGCGACTAGGTAACCCTCTTCGTCCACCGTTATTGCTAACTGCGGCAATCTTCTTGCTGCAGGTCCAAATATTGGTTGTCCGGAGTCAGCTAGGTCAAAAGTCGACTGATGACAGGGACATAATAAATGATGGGTCCTTTGTTCATAAAGCGCAATTGGACAGCCCACATGAGTACAAATTTTCGAGTAAGCAACGATGCCTTGGTAGTCCCAATCTGGCCCTTGTTGGCTTTTTATGTCCTCAGGGCGCATGCGAACTAGCAAAATCGCTGATTTACCACGTTCATTTAGGTTGCCTTCTTCTTCTTGGATTTCCAAGATATTTTCTGGCATGGCAG
>JACCDK010195056.1_pt1 | contig 22124 bp, 20 predicted proteins | sample 7445871 | NCBI WGS metagenome assembly JACCDK01 (sample SAMN15323436, study PRJNA562643) | freshwater metagenome | isolation source: river surface water | place: USA:Blue River Watershed | collected 2017-08-15
ATTGCGGCTTGTTCTGGATAGTGAAGTGGTTCTGGTCCCTCTTGCTGATGCGGCCGCAGGCGATCGTGCAACGAAAACAGGCCTGGTTGGTCACCAGGTGCTTCTTGCCATCGGTCTCGCGCGGGGTGGCCATGGCTTCGGCAGAAATATCCTTGGCGCCCTCGAACTGCACGTCCTGGTGGTTGCGGGTGGGCAGCGCCCCCACTTCGTTGATCACGTTCATCAGCACCTGGGTGCCATAGGTGGGCAGGCCCTGACCAGTGACCGCGTTGTCGGCCAGAATCTTTTTCTTCTCGGCCACAGCTTGCATGAACGCTTTCGGGTCGCGCACATTGCCCACGCCGATCGTGCCCCGCACGGCGATGGCCTTGAGGTTCTTGCTGCCCATCACCGCCCCCACACCGGAGCGGCCTGCGGCACGGTGCAGGTCGTTCACCACCGACGCATACAACACATGGTTCTCACCGGCCTTGCCGATACAGGACACGCGCACCAGCGGGTCTTGCAGCGATTTCTTGATAGCCTCCTCGGTGTGCCACACACTCTGGCCCCAGAGGTGCGAAGCGTCGCGCAACTCGACCACATCGTTCTGGATGCACAGGTACACGGGCTTGGGCGACTTGCCCTCGAAAATCACCATGTCCCAGCCCGCCATCTTGAGCTCGGCGCCCCAGTAACCGCCCGAGTTCGAACACGCGATGGCGCCGGTGAGTGGACCTTTGGTGATGACGGTGTAGCGTCCACCGGTGGACGCCATGGTGCCGGTCAGGGGGCCGGTGGCCCAGATGATCTTGTTGTCCGGCGACAGCGGGTCGACCTTGGGGTCGATCTCGCTGACGAGATACTTGGAGCCCAGCCCGCGTGAGCCGACATAGTCGCGCGCCCATTCGCGGTTGAGGGGTTCAGTGGTGACGGTGCCCTTGGTGAGGTTGACGCGAAGGATTTTTCCAGCCCATGCCATAGTCGTTTCTCCTGTAGGGTTCGGTCTCAGGCGGCAGCGGGCGTGTTGCCCAGCTTGTCGGCCCATTGCTTCATGCGATCCAGACCCGTCCAGTTCGCGTCGATGTAGGTGATGGCACCCGTGGGGCACGCCGTGGCACAGGCCGGGTCCCCGCCGCACAGGTCGCATTTCTGCACCTTGCCGGTCTCCTGCACATAGTTCACGGTGCCGAACGGGCAGGCAATGGTGCAGACCTTGCAGCCCACACAGGTGCTCTCACTCACCACCTTGGCACCCGTGACTTTGTCCAGCGTGATGGCCTCGACCGGGCAGGCGTGGAGACACCAGGCTTCATCACACTGGGTGCAGGTGTACGGCACCTTCTTGCCTGTGTCATGAAAATCAAACACCTTGATGCGGGACTTGGCGGTGGCAAAGACGCCATAGTTCTCAAAGGAACAGGCCATCTCGCACTGCAAGCACCCGGTGCACTTGTCGGCGTTGATGTGTAGGACTTTTTGCATCGTGCGCTCCTGTGCGGGCTCCCCGATGAAGCCCTCTATGAAAGTCGATGCATAGGATTCTCTGCAGGCCTCCTCGTGGCACGCTAGGGATTTACCCTTGCCCGCCCTTCAGCGCTTGAGCAGTTGCCGGGCCGCCTGTACCGTGGCGTCGACCGTGACACGCGCCTGCGCCTCCAGCACCGGCGCGTACCCAACCGGGATGCGCGGCGCGCCCAGCCGACGCACGGGAATGCCCAGCTCTTCAGCCACGGTGGCTGCGATTTCTGCACCAAAGCCCGCCACCTGGATGGCCTCATGCGCCACCAGCAGATGGCCGGTGCGCGCGCACGACGCGAGCACCGCCTGACGGTCCCACGGCCACAAGGTTCGCAGGTCGATCAGGTCGACCTCGATGCCCTCTGCCGCCAACACCTCACAGGCCTGGCGGCACACTTGCACCTGCCGGCTCCAACTCACCATCGTGAGGTGGCGGCCCTCACGCAGATGTGCGGCTTGTCCCAACGGCACCTGTAAGGCGGTGTCGACGTCCTCCTCGGCGCCCCACAGCGTCTTGTGCTCCATGTAGACCACCGGGTCGCCACAGTGCAAAGCAGCGCGCAACAGGCTGTAGTTGTCCTGCGGCGAAGAGGGGCACACCACCACCAATCCCGGCAGGTGTGCGAACCAGGCTTCGAGTGACTGGGAGTGTTGCGCCGCGGAGGCATCCCAGATGCCGATGGGCATACGTGCCACGAGCGGCACGCGGCCCTGTCCGCCAAACATGTAGCGGTTCTTGGCGGCCTGGTTGACGATCTCATCGAGCCCGCACAGCGCAAAGTCGACCACGCGCATCTCGACCACGGGCTTCATGCCCGCCAGCGCCATGCCCACGCCGCTGCCCATGATGGCCGCTTCGCTGATGGGCGTGTCAATCACGCGGGCAACGCCAAATTGTTCCTGCAAGCCTTTGTACTGCCCGAAGATGCCGCCGCGACCGACATCCTCGCCCACCACCACCACGCGCGGGTCGGCGGCCATCTCGGCCTGCAGGGCCGCCACCGCAGCCTGGCTGTAGCTCATGCGTTGGCGGCTCAAAACCATTGTCCTTCTCCGGTGGATTGAATATCGGTGTACGCAGCGGCAGGGTCAGGCCAGGGCGCAGCATCCGCATCCCGCATCGACTGGGCAACTTCGGCGTCGGCGTCGGCCTGGATGCGGTCCAACTGCTCGAGTTGACCACCTGCGGCCACAAAGGCCTCGCGGGCTCGACGCATCGGGTCGGTCTTCAGCGCGGCTTCCAGCTCGGCAGGGTCACGGTAAGCCGCCAGGTCCACCGAGACATGTCCCTTCACGCGGTAGGTGTGGGCATGCAACAGGCGAGGTCCCCCACCGGCACGAATCTGCCGAACAAGTTCACCCGCTTGCTGAAAGACCGCCAACACGTCATTGCCATCGACTTGCACAGCCTGCAGACCCAGGCTGGCGGCGCGCGCCGCCGCACCGGGCCCCGCCACCATCGGGCCACTGGCCGTGGTGGCACTCCAGCGGTTGTCCTCACACACAAAGAGCACCGGCAGTTGATGCACGCAGGCCCAGTTGAGCGATTCCAGAAATGGCCCCCGGTTGATCGCACCGTCTCCAAAGAAACACACGGTGATGTCGTGGCGACCTTGCAGTTTCTGCGCGTGGGCTGCACCCACCGCAATGGGCAAGCCGGCCGCCACCACACCGTTGGCACCCAACATGCCCACCGAAAAATCGGCGATGTGCATGGAGCCGCCTTTGCCGCCATTGAAGCCGGTGGCCTTGCCGTACAACTCGCTCATCATGCGACCCAGGTCTGCCCCTTTGGCCAAGGTGTGGCCATGGCCGCGGTGGGTGGAGGTCAGGTAGTCGGCCGGGGTCAGGTGCGCGCAGACCCCTGCTGGGACCGCCTCCTGCCCCGTGGACAAATGCAAGGGCCCGCGGACTTTGGCAGAGCCGTCGGCCGTCTTGTTGTAGGCACTGACGCCGCCCTGGCTCAGGATTTCAGCGGCGTTTTCAAAGGCCCGGATGCGGGCCATGCAGCGGTAGAGCGCCGGCAGGTGTTCAAGGGTTGGCGTTACAGTGGCGGTGGCAGTCAAATCGGGTCTCCGGTTTGACATGGATTATTCCGTAAACGCGGCACAGTTCCTGCACTATGAGCGACTCCCCTTCTGTATTTGCTGACGCCATTGCCCATGCCCAATCGCATGAGGTGAACTGGACCCGTGATCCTCACGCTGAACCCGAGCGTTGGGGCGTGCACCACGACGACCCACCGCCGTGGAACCGATTGTTTGGGCCGGTGCGGGCCCGTGGCGGTGTGAGTGGCGTGATCACGCGGCGCGGCAACGTGCTGTCACAGTGGGGGGAACCAGACCGCGCCGACCTCACCTTCAGCGTCGCCAAAACGTACCTGGCCCTGCTGGCCGGTGTGGCACAGCAACAAGGCCTGCTGCCCGACGCCGACGAGCCCGTGGTGGCCCGGCTGCCCGGCATTGGATTTGACAGCCCGCACAACCGACCCATCACCTGGATGCACCTGCTGACCCAGGTCAGCGAATGGGAAGGCAACTGCCTGGGGCTCGAGGACATCGTGGACCGCTACCGTCAGGTCGCGCACGACCCCAAACCTGTCACCGGCGTCAAGGGATCGGCGCGTCCGTTGCAAACACCTGGCACCTACTGGGAATACAACGACGTGCGAATCAACCAGCTCTCATTGGCGTTGTTGCACTTGTTCGGGCGTCCGCTGCCGCAGGTGTTTCGAGAGTATGTGCTGGACCCGCTGGGCTGTTCGAGCGACATTGACTGGGTGGGCTACGACCAGTCATGGGTGCAGCTGCCCGCGCGCAACGGCCGTGCGGCACAGCGCGTGCAATCGGTGCCAGGCGGATCTCACTGGGGCGGGGGGGTGGCCATCTCGGCCCTGGACCAGGCGCGTCTGGGCCAGCTGGTACTGGACCGGGGAGCCGTGCGACGCAACGGCTCGGTGCAGCAACTCATCCCGTCCAGCTGGATTGACCGCATGGGACAACCCGGCGCTCTGGCACCCTTTTACGGCATGCTCACCTGGCTCAACCCAGGTTGCGAACACTTTCCTGGCGCGTCCGAGCGCAGTGTGTTCATGGTGGGTGCGGGAGGCAACTATGTCTGGGTGGAACCCGAACACGAGGCGGTGGTGGTGGTGCGCTGGATCGACTCGGCGCATTTGCCCGGGTTTTTGCGGCGTGTCACACAGGGCCTGCAAGCCCTGTCGGGTTAAATGCACCGGGGCTTGTGCTGTCCTGACTGCAACCCAGTTCCTCGGCCACACCCACAACGCCCTCGTCTTGCATCCTTCTGAACGTTGACCCATGAACCTTGACCACCAGCACGATCTGTTGATTCGAGGCGGTACTGTCATCGACGGCACCCGCGCACCGCGACGCCAGGCCGATGTGGCGGTACGCCATGGCCGCATCAGCGCCATGGGACACCTCGCCCAGCACCAGGCCGCACGCACGATCGATGCAACCGGCTGTGTGGTGGCGCCCGGATTCATTGACGCCCACACCCATGATGACCAGGCGCTCAGGCAGCGACCAGACATGGACTTCAAGGTATCGCAAGGCGTGACCACGGTCATCACCGGCAATTGCGGGGTCAGCGCGGCCCCCCTGCCCCTGCATGGCCCATTGCCCATGCCGCTGGACTTGATCGAGGTGCCCGAGGGGCAACGCGCGTCCCGCTTTGCCGACTACTTGCAATCGGTGCGCGCGCAGCCCGCCGCGGTCAACATGGCCGCCTTGGTGGGCCACACCAGCTTGCGCGCGTGTGTGATGTCATCGCTGGACCGCGCGGCCACGCCCGATGAAATCACCCGGATGCAGCACCTCTTGGAAGAGGCCCTGGAGGCCGGTGCCATCGGCATGTCCAGCGGGACGTTTTACCCACCTGCGCGACAAGCGCCGATGGCCGAGCTGATCGAGGTCGGTCGTCCCCTGTCCGCTCGCCGTGCCCTCTACACCACCCACATGCGAGACGAGGGCGATGACATCCTGTCCTCGTTGCATGAAACCTTCGAAATTGGTCGCGCGCTGGATGTGCCCGTGGTGGTCTCACACCACAAGATTCGGGGTCAACACAACCAGGGCCGGTCCCGCGCAACCCTGCCCTTGATCCGGGACCACATGCGTCACCAGTGCGTGGGGCTGGACTGCTACCCGTACGACGCCAGCTCCACCATGATCCACGCCGACCCAGCCATGCTGGGCGGGCGGGTGCTGATTGCGTCGAGTGAACCGCACCCAGAATGCGCGGGGCGTTTTCTGCATGACATTGCAGCCGATTGGCAGTTGCCCCTGGTCGAGGCGGCACGCCGCCTGCAGCCGGGCAGTGCCATCTACTTTCTGATGGCCGAGGAGGATGTGCAACGCATCCTGGCGTTTGACGAGACCATGGTGGGGTCCGACGGTATTCCCCTGGGCGACCACCCGCATCCACGCTTGTGGGGCACCTTCCCCCGTGTGCTGGGACATTACAGCCGCGACCTGGGCTTGTTTCCGCTGGAGACGGCGGTGTGGAAGATGACCGGCCTGACCGCCCGCACCTTTGGCCTGGCCGACCGCGGTCAACTCGCCGTGGGCTTTGCGGCGGACGTGGTGGTGTTCAACGCCAGCCAGGTCGCCGACCGTGCCACCTATGACGCGCCGCAACAAGCCGCCGCCGGCATCGAGTGGGTGCTGGTCAATGGCGAAGTCACCTGGCAACACGGTGTCCACTGCGCTACACGCGCGGGCCAGGTATTGAACCGAACCCCCTCACAATAACCAGGTGCCCTCTTGGCACGGTGTTGGCACTGGTGTGCCAACCGTTGGAGACACACACCATGCATGATCTCGTCATCCGTGGCGCCGACGTCCATGACGGACTGGGTGGCGTTCCCCGCATCGCCGATGTGGCCGTCGACCAGGGCCGCATCACCACCATCGGCCACGTTGCCGACAAAGGCCACCAGGAAGTGGCGGCCCGCGGCCTCACCCTCATGCCGGGCATTGTCGATCTGCACACCCACTTTGACGCCCAGGTCACCTGGGACCGCACCCTCTCGCCGTCACCCGCACTGGGTGTCACCACCGCGGTACTGGGCAACTGCGGCTTTGGTATTGCGCCCTGCCCAGCACCGCTGCGCGAGACCATGATCAAGAACCTCTCGGTGGTGGAAGGCATGGACCTCAACGCCCTGCGCACCGGCATTCAATGGAACTTCGAGAGCTTCTCGGAGTACCTGCAGCAATTGCGCCGCACCGGCCCCTACCTCAACACCGCGGTGTTTGCCGGACACTCCGTGCTGCGCACTGCGGTGATGGGCGACGCCGGCTCCGAGCAGGTCGAACCCACCGATGAGCAACTGGCCACCATGTGTCGCTTGCTGCGCGAATCGATGCAGGACGGCGCCATCGGGCTGGCCTCGTCCTTCTCACCCAACGACCGCGGCTATGGCGGGCGTCCCATGCCCTCCACCATCGCCACCGAGCGTGAACTCAAAGCGCTGACCGGTGTGCTGGGCGACGTCGGCAAAGGCGTCTTCATGATGGCCACCGGCCCGCGTGGCACACCCGACATGATGGAGTCGATCGTTGAGGCCAATGGCCGCCCGGCCTACATCTCGACCGTGCTGACCATGTACAACGAAGCCAACCCGGGCCTGGGCCTCACCTACTACGACCGCTGCGCACAGGCGTTGGACCGTGGCCATGAGCTGTACATCCTGACCAGCTGCCAACCGCTGTCGTTCGACTTCACGTTGACCGATCCCTACGTGCTGCTGAGCCACTCGGCTTTTGACGTTGTCAAGAAAACCCCCGCCGATTCATTGGCCAGCGTGTATGCCGACCCCTCCTTCCGCCAGGCTTTTCGGGAGAACCTGCGCCAACCGCGCGCCGGCATTTTGTTCCTGGGGAACTGGAACCACATCGAGGTGGGCTCCACGGCATTGCCAGCGCACCACGAGCTCGAGGGCCTGAGCCTGGTAGCCCTGGGACAACGCTGGGGCAAGGACCCACTCGATGCCTTCTTCGACCTGGCGCTGGCTGAAAACCTGCAGACCCACTTCGTCGGCAAGTTCTTCCAGAATGTCGATGAGGGCGTGGCGCCCCTGCTCAAGCACCGCGCGGGCGTGGTCACCTTGTCCGACGCCGGCGCGCACCTGAGCTACATGTGCGATGCGGGGTTTGGTTTGCACTTCCTGGCCCACTGGGTACGCGAAACCGGCCACTTCAGCTTGCAGGAGGGGATTCGAAAACTCACCAGCGAGCCCGCCCAGCGTTTTCGTATTCCCGAACGTGGTCGCCTGGTGGAAGGCGCGCCAGCCGATCTGTTGTTGTTCGACCCTGCAACCGTGGGCATTTCGAAACCCATACCGCGGCAAGACCTGCCCGGCGGCGGAACGCGCATGGTGCGGGAATCCCGGGGCGTCCACGGCGTGTGGGTGAATGGCGTGCTGGTGCACGACGGCCGGGACTATGCCACACTGGATCACGGCCCTGGCCAGGTACTCGACCGGTTTGATGCCTGAGGCAGGAACCCAGCTTCAACACAAGGGCACCCAACTGGCCCCTGAACCACGACCACAACAGGAGACCCACATGCACACCACCCCCATCACCCGTCGTCGCACCTGGCTCGGCCTCGTGTTGAGCGTGCTGTGCGGCGTGACCATGACGGCACAAGCCCAGACCTCGACCTGGCCTACCAAATCCATCCGCATGATCGTGGCGTTCCCCCCGGGCGGCCCCACCGATCTGGTCTCGCGGGTGATTGCCCAGCGCCTGTCCGAACAACTCGGCCAGCCGGTGCTGATCGACAACAAGCCCGGCGCGGGTGGCAACATTGCGGCAGAGATGGCCGCCAATGCCCCTGCCGATGGCTACACCCTGTTCTACAACACCTCGGCCATCGTGATCGGCCCAGCCTTGTACAGCAAGGTCAATTACGACCCGGTGAAAGACTTTGCGCCCGTGGCGTTGACAGCGGCCGTGCCCATGGTGCTGGTCACGCACCCGGGGCTGCCGGTGCGCAGTGCCAAGGAATTCATTGACCATGCACGCAACCGCCCGGGTCAACTCAACTACGGCTCGTCCGGCACCGGCACCATCACCCACCTGGCCAGTGCGATGATGTCGGCACAACTGGGCTTGCAAACCCAGCACGTTCCCTACAAGGGCAGCGCACCCGCGCTGGTGGACCTGGCAGCCGGCCAAACCCAATTCATGATCGACACCATGAACACCGTGTTGCCCTACGTTCGTGATGGTCGTCTGCGCGCACTGGCCGTGTCCAGTCTGAAGCGCTCCTCGGTGTTGCCGGATTTGCCCACCCTCCATGAGTCGGGCATGACCGGATTTGATGCGGCTGCGTGGCAAGGGGTGGTGGTTCCGGCTGCCACACCACCCGAGATCGTGCAACGTCTCAACGCCGAGCTGAACAAGGTCCTGGCCCATCCAGACGTGCGAGCCAAATTGGCTTTGCAGGGAGCTGACCCGCTCGGTGGCTCGACCGCTGACTACGCCGCCTATATTCGTAGCGAGTTGCCGCGCTGGAGCAAGGCCGTCAAGGACTCGGGCGCTCGCGCCGATTGAGTCCGCTCAGCGGGTCACGTAGCCCATGGCGTGCGGCAACCACAGCACGATCTGGGGAAACAGGGTCATGGCCAGCAACAAGGCCAGCAGCATGACGAGAAACATCCAGCCCTCGCGCATCATCTCACCAATAGGGATACCCGTCAGGGCCTTGGTCACGAACAGCAGCATGCCAAACGGGGGATGGATCAAGCCAATCATCATGTTGAGCACGACCAGCACGCCAAAGTGAACCAGGTCAATGCCCAGCGCCCGCACCGAGGGCAACAGCATGGGCACGAACACCAGCAGCAGCACCGAGACATCCAGAAAGCAGCCCAGCACCAGGAACAACAGGTTGGTCATCAACAGGAAGGCCACCGGCTGCAAATGCATGCTGTCCACCCACTGCGCCACGGCCTGGGGCACCCCTTCGGCCGTGAAGGCATAGTTGAGCAGCAATGAACCCGCCAGGATGATGGTGATGACGGCGCTGGCCCGGGTGGACTCGAGCACCACCGCCCACAAGCGAGGCCAGGACAGCGCCCGGTACACCACCCCGGCCAGCAGCAGCGCGTGCAATGCCGCCACGGCCGCGGCTTCGGTGGGGGTGAAGGCGCCACTGTAAATGCCCCCGAGCAGCACCACAGGCAAGGTCAGGGGCAGCGCACCGCGCCACAAGATGGCAGGCCATTCGCGCCAGGGGATGGCGTCCTCTCGCGGCATGTCGCGCTTCACCGCGATGAACTGCACCACCGCCATCATGGACAAGGCCATCAGCACACCCGGCAGCAACCCGCCAATGAACAGAGCACCAACGGACGCACCGGAAACCAGCGCATAGATGATCATCGGAATGGACGGTGGGATGACGGGGCCGAGTGTGGCGCTGGCCACGACCACGGCGCCGGCAAACCCGCGGCTGTAGCCGGGCTGGCGCATCATCTGCTTGAGCGTCACCAACCCGGGGCCGGCAGCATCCGCGATGGCGCTGCCACTCATGCCGGAGAAAATCACACTCACCAGAATGTCCACCTGGGCCAACCCACCCCGCAAGCGACCCACCAGCACCCGACAGAAATCGAACAGACGTTCGCTCACCGTGCCGGCATTCATCAGCTGGGCCGCGAACACAAAGAGCGGTACCGCCAGCAGCACATAGCTCTGGTACAGACCATGGCCGATTTGCTCGGCGGCCAGGCCCAGGTCCTGGCCTGACAAGCCCAGGTAGGCAATACCTGCCGCGATCATGGCAAAGCCGATGGGCAGTCTCAGCAGCAGGCCAGCGAGCAACACACCCGCCATGCCCCACAGGGCCTGACTCATGCCTGCCCCCCTGGCTCGGGCGTGTCGTGCAAACCCTGGCCCTGCCAGGCCTGGTACAGCCCCCATGCGGAGCGAATGACCAGCGACACCAACAACAGCACAAAGGGCAGAAACACCAGACTGAAGGGAATGTCGAGCACGGGCGTGGCCTCGCGCGACATGAAGGACACGTAATCCCAGCACGCAGGCAAGGCCCACAGGGACAGCCCTCCCAACAGCAGATGACCCGCCAAGGCCATGCCTCGACGCGTGCGGGGCGAGGCGGCTTGCCACACGAGGTCAAACATCACATGCTCGCGGGTGGGCACCATCGTGGCACACGCCCAGAGGATGATCCAGACGTAGAACACCACCGCCAGTTCATCAGTCCAGGGCAAGGGTCGGTCGAAGACAAAACGCGACACCACCTGCAGCACGAACACCGCAAAAAGCATCACGAACAACGCGCCACCCAGGCCGTGGGCGGCACTGGCGCTGTGCCGGCCCATTGCACGCAACCAGGTCACGCTTCAGCGCACCGCGTTGATGCGATCGAGCAGACCCGCAGGCCAACCCCGCGCGTATTCCGATTGCAAATACACCTGCTGCACCGCGGCGCGAAACGCCGGCACATCGGGCGTCTGAATCTGCAGGCCTTGCTGACGAAAGTAATCCACCAGTTGCGATTCTTCTTTGAGTCGGTTCTCGTTGTTGTAGCGAGCCGCAGCCTGTGCGGCTTGTCGCATGCGCTGTTGCTGCGCGGGGGTCAGGGCTTTCCACACCTTGTTGGACACGGCCAGGAACAAGCTGTCGACCAAGTGCCCCGTGAGCACCAGTTGCTGGGTGACCTCATGGAACTTGGCTGCTCGCACGGTGGGCAGCGGGTTGTCCTGCGCATCGATGGTGCCGGTCTTGAGGCCCAAGTACACCTCGCCAAAGGCCAGGGGGGTGGCGGTCGCCCCCAGCGCTTGCCCCAAAAACAACCATTCCTTGGTCCCCGGCATGCGCAACTTGAGCCCTTTGAGATCGGCCGGGGTTCGCACCAGGCGCGGTTCGCGCAAGTTGAGCTGACGCGTACCCAGGTACAAGGTAGAGAGTACGGTGATGTCCATCTTGTCCGAGACTTTCTGGAACATCTCGGCACCGATAGGGCTCTCGAAGATTTTCTGTTGGTGTGCTGGGTCGCGCACCACATACCCAGCGGTGAAGATGGAAAACTCGGGCACCACCTTGGCTATGTCAAAGGCCGAGACCGTGGCCAGGTCCAGGTTGCCACGCGCCATGGCAGCAGGCTCGGTGCCCTGCTTGAACAGCGAGGCATTGAGGTGGATCTGCACCTGCAAGTCGGCAGCCGCGCCCGCTTCCAGGGTGTCCTTGAACACGGTCCACATGCGCGCGTGCCAGTCGTCGGGCACGGCGGGTGAGGAGGCACGCAATGGGGTGGCGGCCTGCACGGACGGTGCGCCCAGGCCCGTGATGGCCGCTGTCGCGAGCCAGGACCAGGTGCGGGCCAGCCAGGCCCGGCGGGATGTCGAGTCATTCATGCAGTTCTCCTGCCAGTGCCATCAGGCATCGGGCAACACAATGTCACAGGTGCCGGGCCGCACCCAGCGTGACATTTCGCGGGTGGAGTCCATGCAACCCCCGTGAGCATACACGCCTGCCGGGTCGCGCAGGCGCTGCATGCGCTCGAGCACCTCACGGGTTTTCAGGGGACAACTGCGGGTGCTTTCCACGAGCGACTGAACCCGCGTCTCGTCCATGCTCAGTTGGCCTTGCGCATCTCGGGTCACCCCATCGCGCCAGTGGTAGATCTCCAGGCATTTGCTGGGTATGTCGTAGGGCTGATCGACTTGCCAGAAGTTGGTGAAGAGCCCAGCCCCCAGATAGACCACCCAGGAGCCCTCAAACCCGTACACATCGGACGAAGCGTCGTCGGGGTTGCGAAACCAGACCCGGTCGCCTGGGACATACCAATGCATGGGCAACGGCTGCTCGTGCGAGCCGAGTTCACGCAGCAGCGTCTCCTGGAACGGGCCTGACATGATGGCGCGGGTTTCCCACTGTCGCTGCAAGCGTGCGAAAAGATCGGGGTGCTGATCATGCGCCTCCTGGGCCAGGGCCAACAGCATCACATACTCGGTGGCGCGGTAGCAGGAAAACGCATACCGTCGGCCAGAGCGCGCGGGCTGCGTGGCCAGCGTCAAGGCCTCAATGAGGCACTTGCCCGGCTTGAGGGTGAACCCGGTATCCGGGTGGTAGCGCCAGTGTTCCGGCGGACGATCGACCTCGTCGGTCTTGAAGTCCATGGAAGTGCGCTGTGCCGCACGCACCAGGTGAAAGCGAATTCGACAGGCACTTTCAAATTCGTCAAAGGAGGGGAAATCCTGCGTGATGGGGCTCGCGAGCAAAGCCCAGAGAATTTCGCGCTGCAGATCGCGGTCATGCTGGTCTGCGTCCCAGTGCTGCGAGGCAGACAAGCCCAGGGTGTCGAATCCGGGCAGCTGACTGGCCAGGGCGTCCGGGTTGAGGAAGAAATGCGTGCATGACCCGCCTGTGTCCGCGCTACAGCACAACTGCGGATCGAGCTCCAAATCGTCGAGATACTGCTGCATGCGATGGCACGCGTCCGCCTGGGCCGAACGGCCAACATGATGGATGCGAAGACCAAATGACATACAAAATGGTGGGGTCGAGAACATCGAGCGCTCACCCGATAGTATCCAGGGCACTCAGCGACGCCAAGCCATTCTCATCAGGGTTTCCACCGAATGGTGAAACATCACCGACCATCCCACGCACGCCGCCCAGGTCACGCCCAGCAGCGCCACACCCCAGAGCGGTGATTCGCCTCCGCCCACGACCCACCAGGCATTGAACACAACCAAGGGCGCGAAATGGGTGAGAAACAGTGCGTATGACCGATCACTTTGTCGCTGCAACCAGCGGGCCACACCAGCCGAGGGCTGCCATCGGGCCACCCCCCACCACAACACGCCGCAGACCACGACCGTGATCCACAAGCGCGGTCGTGGAAATACCCAACCCGCCACCAACGCGCTGAGCAGGCACAGCACGAGCACGCGCCGCGCAGTGCCCCTGGCGGCAGCAGAGCCGTGCAGGGTCCAGGCCAGCAAGGCCCCCACCCCATAGGACTCAAAGAAATACACGGCCCACCGGTCCCAACTGGGGTCGCGATTGAACACCCACTGGGAGGCCAGACACAGCACAGCCAAGGCCATCACCACAGCCTCGCGCGAAGTCCCCAGCCGCAGCAGCCCCCAGACCAGCACATTCAGCAGCACAAACAATTGAAAGTCGATCGCCACATACCAAGCCCCCACCGTCATGGCGGGCTGGCCCACCAGGTCCTGGATCAACAGGGCATGGGACACCCACTGCCAGACGGTGGGCGGCTCGGTCAGCCAGTCCTGGTTGATCCAGGGCCGAAGCCAGGTCACCACCAGCGCCACGGACAGGATGGCCAGCAAAAAAGTCGGCATCAACCGCCGATAGCGTTGAAGAAGGAGAACACCGAGCGAGGGCACGCGCGGGGACATCAGCGCCTGCGCTGACAAGTAGCCCGCCATGACGAAAAAAATCTGCGTGGCAAAGCGACCGTACTGGAAAAGCACCTGGAACAGGCCCGGCCAGGTGTGCTCCAGCGTGGAAGCCAGCGGTCCGTAAGAAACCAGGTGATGCAGCACGATCACATGCGCGGACAAGACGCGCAGGCCATCCATCAGATGGGAGCGCTCCTTCATGCCTTCCAGCTGGGCGACCTCTTGTCGAGAAAGGCCTGAAAGCCCTCCTGCGCGTCGCCATCCATCATGTTGCAGGCCATGGTCTGACCTGCGAGCTGGTAGGCGGCTGCGATACCCATCTCGAGTTGTTGGTAAAACAAGGCCTTGCCCAGGCGTACCGCCACCGCGGGCTTTTCACTGATCTTGCGGCACAACTCCAACACCTTGGCCTCGAGCTGATCCGCCGGCACGGCATGGTTGAGCAGGCCTTCCTGCACCGCGGTGGCCGCGTCGACAAAGTCTCCCGTGAGGAGCATCTCCATGGCGCGCTTGCGGGCCACGTTGCGCGTCAAGCCGACACTGGGCGTGGAGCAGAACAAGCCGTAGTGAATGCCCGACACCGCAAAGCGGGCCGAGTCCGCCGCGACAGCCAGGTCACACATGCTCACCAGCTGACACCCTGCTGCGGTGGCGATGCCCTGCACCTGCGCAATCACCGGCTGAGGCAGTTGCTGGAGTTGCAACATCATGCGCGAACACTGCGCAAAGAGATCTTGGTAAAACGTCAGCTCAGGGTGGCTGCGCATCTCACGCAAGTCGTGACCCGCACTGAACGCACGGCCGCTGGCAGCCAGCACCACCACGCGGCAGGCGGGATCAACTGCCACCTGTTTCAAGGCGTCTGAGAGCGCGGTCATCATCTCGGATGACAAGGCGTTGAAGCTGTCCGGGCGGTTCAAGGTCAGCCTCACCACATCTGTGGTGGGGCGATCAATCAATACCCAGGCATTGGTATCAGGGCTCATGCGTATGCTCTAGTTCCAGTCGACCCATAATTATCCACTTGACATGACCACCGCCCCGATGCCCGCCCTGCCCTGGCTGGAGGATGATGATCCCCTGCCTTCCCCGCTGCACGCCTGGGGCGAGGACACGCCTGCGCCAGGCCTGTTGGCGGCGGGGGGCAGCTTGTCGGTCCAACGGTTGAAGCTCGCCTATGCCCAAGGGACATTTCCCTGGTTCAGCCAAGGCCAGCCGGTGCTGTGGTGGTGCACCCAGCCTCGCATGGTGTTGGCCACCGAGGCATTTCGCCTGCATCGCTCGTTGCGCAAGACCTTGCAGCACTTTCGTGCCCACGACCACAGCGAGATTCGCTTCGACACCCAGTTTGACCAGGTGATCCAGGCCTGCGCCAGCACGCCCCGACCCGGACAGGGCGGAACCTGGATCCTGCCCGAGGTGGTGCGTGCCTACCAGGACCTGCACCGCGACGGACACGCCCACAGCGTGGAAACCTGGGTGGAGGGCAAGCTGGTGGGGGGGTTGTACCTGGTCAACCTGGGGCAAGCCTTGTTTGGCGAATCGATGTTCGCACACCGCACCGATGCATCGAAAATTGCCCTGGCCGCCCTGGTCGCCTGGGCGCGGCATCATGGCATTGGGTGGATTGACTGTCAGCAACAAACGCAGCACCTGGCTCGCTTGGGGGCTCGCCCGACCCCAGTCACCTCGTTTCTGTCTCAGGTGCAATTGGCCTGTCAACGACCTGCGCCCCCCTGGCGATTCGACCCCGTATACTGGAACGCGTTGCTGTCCTCGCCATCACCCTCTTGCCCTCCTGCCTGACGTGACGCACCTCAAAGATCTGCCGCTCCAAACCCTGCAGTTCTATGCCACTGCACCCTACCCCTGCAGCTACCTGGCAGACCGGCAGGCTCGCTCGCAAGTGGCAACACCCAGTCACCTGATTCAACACGACACCTACTCTGATCTGGTGGCCAAGGGCTTTCGCCGCAGTGGCATGTTCACCTACCGGCCTTATTGCGATGGTTGTCGCGCCTGTGTGCCTTTGCGTGTACTGGCCACCGAGCATCGTCCCACCCGAAGCCAGCGACGGGCTGTGCTCAAGCATGGCGAATTGCTGGCGCGCGTCACCCGGCTGAATTTTTCACCCGAACATTACCAACTGTACCTGCGCTACCAGACCGGTCGACATGCGGGCGGCGGCATGGACCACGACAGCATTGACCAGTACACCCAGTTTTTGCTGCAAAGCCGGGTCAACTCGCGCTTGGTGGAGTTCCGCACGCCCGACCACGGCAACCAGCCCGGCGCGCTCAAAATGGTGTCCATCCTGGACGTGCTCAACGACGGCCTGTCGGCGGTCTACACCTTCTATGACCCCGAACCCGGCGCCAGTTATGGCACCTACGCGGTGATGTGGCAAATCGAGCAGGCCCGCCAGCTGGGATTGCCCCATGTCTACCTGGGTTACTGGATAGAGGCCAGCGACAAAATGAATTACAAGTCCAGCTTCGTGCCCCACGAGGTCCTGCAGGACGGAGTTTGGATGGCGCCAAGCAATTTCACAAAGTAAAATGCTGACATGCGCAGCAAAGAGTCCCCCAAGCCCGCCACACCCTCGATCCAGGTGATCGAGCGGATGTTCACCCTGATTGACGTGCTGGCCTCTCGCGAGGAGGCGGTCAGCCTGAAGGAGATCAGCGAGAAAACCGGGCTGCATCCGTCCACTGCCCATCGGATCCTCAATGACCTCACCCTGGGTCGCTTCGTTGACCGGCCTCAGGCCGGCAGCTACCGGTTGGGCATGCGTTTGCTGGAGTTGGGCAACCTGGTGAAGGGACGTCTGAACGTACGCGATGCTGCGATGGACCCCATGCGCGATCTGCACAAGCTGATCCAGCAGCCGGTCAACCTGAGCGTGCGCCAGGGGGATGAGATCATTTACATCGAGAGGGCCTACAGCGAGCGCTCAGGCATGCAAGTGGTGCGGGCCATTGGCGGACGGGCTCCGTTGCACCTGACCTCGGTGGGCAAATTGTTCCTGGCCGCTGAGGATTTGCCGCGCTTGCGCGCCTACGCCACCCGAACCGGATTGGCTGGACACACGCGCAACAGCATCACACAGTTACCCGTGCTGGAGCGAGAGCTGTCCAAAGCCCGCCAGTACGGCGTGGCGCGTGACAACGAGGAATTGGAACTGGGCGTGCGCTGCATGGCCGCCGGCATTTACGACGACCAGAGCCGCTTGGTGGCGGGTCTGTCGATTTCAGCACCCGCGGACCGTCTGGATGAAGAGTGGCTGCCCAAGCTCCAGGACACCGCGCGCAAAATTTCAACTGCGCTGGGTTATCGGGACACCTGAATCAGGTGTGAGGCACGCCACCCCGGCTGGCGTGGTTGACTTCCACCCAGCGGCGTACCCGCTCGGCATCGGCCATACGCCCTACCTTGCCGGCTGAATCCAGGAACACCATGATGAGCTTGCGGCCTGCCACGCGGGTCTGCATGACCAGACAACGGCCAGCTTCCGAGATGTAACCGGTTTTTTGCAGGCCGATGTCCCAGTTGGGGTTGTTGACCAGGCGGTTGGTGGTGTTGTAGCGCAAGGTTTGACGACCCACCTCCACCACATGGCTCGCAGAGGTGGAAAACTCGCGCAACAAGGAGTCCTGGTAGGCTGCCGCGACCAGAGTCGCCAAGTCCTTGGCACTGGATTGATTTTTGCTGGAGAGCCCAGTGGGCTCGACATAGCGCGTGTCGCGCATACCCAACTGAACAGCCTTGGCATTCATCAAGTTGACAAATGAAGACAGCCCACCAGGATAAGTACGGCCCAGGGCATGGGCGGCTCGATTCTCACTGGACATCAGGGCCAGGTGCATCAACTCGCCTCGGGTGAGCGTGGACCCCACCTTCAGTCGGGAACTGCTGCCCTTTTCGGTGTCGACATCGTCCTGGGTGATGGTGATGTGTTCGTCCAGATCCAGGTTGGCCTCGCTGACCAGCAGACCGGTCATGAGCTTGGTGATGGAGGCAATCGGGAGCACGGCGTTGTCGTTCTTGCTGACCAGCACCTCGTTGGTGTCCTGGTCAATGACGTAGGCCACGCTGGAGTTCAGGGCGAGCGCATCCGTCGAGCTGCGCAGACCGGCCAACTGACCATAACTGGGGCGCTGGGGCAGGGATTTGGCGGCGGCCTTGCGGGCCTGGCTGGCTTTGGTGGCCTGAGAAACCTTGGTACGAGACTTCGAGGGTTTGCTGTCGGCAGCGGCCCATGTGGCCCCCTGTGCAACCAGCAACGACAGACCCAAGGTGACAATCAGTGAACGCATTGGCGCGAATTCCTCAGAGAAAAAACCCAGCACCCTCTCGCGGGAGGGACGCTGCTGTCGCCAGTGTAACTGCAAAAAAAAATTCACGCAAGATCAAAGACTTGCGTGAACTTCTTAAGGGTTTAACCGGGCCAGGGGACCCGGCTGCGCTGCCAAATCAACCCTGAGCCGCCACCCGGTCAGATTTGCTTTGCAGCTTGTTGAGCGCACTCAGGTACGCCTTCGCGGAGGCCACCACGATGTCGGGGTCCGAGCCCACCCCGTTGACCACCCGACCGCTGTTTTGCAATCGAACCGTCACCTCGCCCTGGCTCTCAGTGGAGCCGCTGATGGCGTTGACCGAATACAGCACCATTTCGGCACCGCTCTTGACGTGATGTTCGATGGCTTTGAGTGAGGCGTCCACCGGCCCGTTGCCATCGGACTCGGCGCGCACTTCCTTGCCATTGTCCAGAATCACAATCGAGGCATGGGGCCGCTCACCGGTTTCACTGTGCTGGGCCAGCGAGACAAAGCTGAACTGGTCGCCCTCTTCTGCCACCGAGTCCTGACTCACCAGGGCCAAGATGTCTTCGTCAAAAATTTCGCTCTTGCGATCGGCCAATTCCTTGAAACGGGTGAAGGCCGCATTGACCTCCGATTCGCTCTCGAGTTGAACCCCGAGGTCCTGCAAGCGCTGCTTGAACGCATTGCGGCCGCTGAGCTTGCCCAGCACGATCTTGTTGGCTGACCAGCCCACATCTTCGGCCCGCATGATTTCGTACGTGTCGCGCGCCTTGAGCACCCCATCTTGGTGAATGCCCGATGCATGGGCGAAGGCATTGGCCCCCACCACCGCCTTGTTGGGCTGCACCACAAAACCGGTGGTCTGGCTGACCATGCGACTCGCCGCCACGATGTGGTGTGTGTCGATGCCCAGGTCCAGACCAAAATAGTCCTTGCGGGTCTTGACCGCCATGACGATCTCTTCGAGCGAGCAGTTGCCCGCGCGCTCACCCAGTCCGTTGATGGTGCACTCGACCTGTCGCGCACCACCGATCTTCACGCCAGCCAACGAGTTGGCCACTGCCATGCCGAGGTCGTTGTGGCAGTGCACCGACCAGATCGCCTTGTCGCTGTTGGGAATGCGCTCGCGCAGGGTGCGGATGAATTCGCCGTACAACTCGGGCACTGCATACCCCACCGTGTCCGGCACGTTGATGGTGGTCGCACCTTCCTTGATGACTGCCTCCAGAATGCGGCAGAGAAAATCCATCTCGCTTCGGTACCCATCTTCAGGACTGAACTCGATGTCACCCACCAGGTTGCGTGCGTAGCGCACGGCCTGCACCGCCTGCTCCAACACCTGCTCAGGGGTCATGCGCAGCTTTTTCTCCATGTGCAGCGGTGAGGTGGCAATGAAGGTGTGGATGCGCGCGCTGTTCGCGCCTTTCAACGCCTCAGCAGCGCGGGCAATGTCACGGTCGTTGGCGCGGGAGAGCGAACACACCGTGGAATCCTTGATGGCCTGCGCGATCGATTTCACGGCCTCGAAGTCTCCGTTGGAGCTCGCGGCAAAACCCGCCTCGATCACGTCGACCTTCAGGCGCTCGAGTTGGCGTGCAATGCGCAGCTTCTCGTCGCGGGTCATGGACGCGCCGGGCGACTGCTCGCCGTCGCGCAAGGTGGTATCGAAAATGATCAGTTTGTCGGTCATGTTTCACTCCTGTGGTTCAAGGTCGGGGGGCTTGCCCCTCCCTTGACGCCTGCTGCACAAAGCAAAAGGCCCGCTGCGGGTGGGCAAACGGGCCTGTTGGGAAAGATCGCGTGCGCTACCGTACCCGCCCGTGTGAGCGTAGAAGCAGTAGTGCCAGTAGCGATTTCATGGATGACAATGTAGCACACTTTTTCAGCCAGCATCAGCTCACTTGTGCAGGCCCTGCTCGTCGGGCTCGTCGGTCGAGGTGCTGATCACACTGGCTTGCTGACCCTTGGCACGTCGAACCGCGTAGACCGCATACCCGCTCAAGCCATAGATCACAAACAGCGAGAACAACACGGTCGGCGGATGGATGTTGATGACCGCAATGATGAGCGCGATTAACACAATGGCGGCAAAGGGCACGCTCTTTTTCATCTGCACGTCCTTGAAGCTGTAGAACGGCACGTTGGTCACCATGGTGAGGCCACTGAACAGGCACATGGCAAACATCGGCCAGGCCATGGTCTCGGGCGGCACTTCCGTCTCGGTCATCAACCAGAGAAAGCCCGCCACCAAGGCGGCTGCCGCGGGGGAAGGCAAGCCCTGGAAATACCGCTTGTCCACCACCGCCGTGTTGACGTTGAAACGCGCCAAGCGCAGCGCAGCACAAGCGCAGTAGACAAAGGCTGCGATCCACCCCCACCGGCCCAGTCCCTTCAACGACCATTCGTAGGCAATCAGCGCCGGGGCAGCGCCAAAGGACACCATGTCAGCCAAAGAATCCATCTGCTCGCCAAAGGCGCTTTGCGTGTTGGTCATGCGCGCCACGCGGCCGTCCAGGCTGTCGAGCACCATGGCGCAAAACACACCGATGGCAGCCTGATCAAACCGGTTGTTCATGGCCATCACAATGGCATAAAAACCACCGAAGAGGGCTGCCAGCGTGAAGAGATTGGGCAGCACGTAGATGCCCTTGCGCAACCGGGTGGCCACCTCATCGGCTTGGGGGCGAGGATCGTCAGTCATGAGAGAGCAGCCTTCGACATCTTGACGGGTTGACGCATCACAGCGTGGCCAGCACGGTGGACGTGGCCGAGACCTTCTCGCCAGGCACCACACGCGGCGTTGCTGTCAAGGGCAAGTACACATCCACGCGAGAGCCGAAGCGAATGAAACCATAACGTTGACCTTTGTGCAGGGTGTCGCCCGGCTGCACATAGCAAAGAATGCGTCGGGCAATCAGCCCCGCCACCTGCACCAGGGTCACGGTGTGGGCCACCCCAGCCACGCTGGCATCGATCACCACCGCGTTGCGTTCATTCTCGGTCGAAGCTTTGTCCAGGTCGGCATTGACGAACAGCCCCGGAAAGTACTGCACACCACGCACCTGCCCGTCCACGCCACAACGGTTGCTGTGCACATTGAAGACGTTCATGAAGACACTGATGAGCAAGGCCTCCCGATTGGCATAGGGGTCGTGCGCCTTCTCGATTTTGACGATGCGTCCATCTGCCGGGGATAACACAGCGTGCGGATCCTGTGGGACAGCCCGCGGAGGATCGCGAAAAAACTGAATCACAAACGCGGCCACCACGTACAGCGGCAAGGCGACCCAGCCACCCCACAGGGCGTGAGCGCCCAGGGCCAGCAACACGCTGATGGAAATGAAGGGCCAGCCTTCTCGGGCCAGCAAGGGGTGCGGATAGTTCATGGTGTCAAGTGTAAGCGCGGAAGGCGCGTGCAAAACGCTTGGGCTATCAGGGGATGCCCCAAATCAAGAGGGCTGCAGCTTCCCCGGGATGGAGAAGTTGCAGCCCTGCGGCACAGATCCGGACGGGATCAGTTGCGGGTCTGGTCCACCAGCTTGTTCTTGGCGATCCAGGGCATCATGGCACGCAGTTGGGCGCCCACGACTTCAATCGAGCTCTCAGCATTCAGACGGCGACGAGCGGTCATGCTGGGGTAGCCGGTGCGGCCTTCCAGGATGAACATTTTGGCGTAGTCGCCGTTCTGGATGCGCTTGAGTGCGTTGCGCATGGCTTTGCGCGACTCTTCGTTGATCACCTCGGGGCCGGTCACGTACTCACCGTATTCGGCGTTGTTGGAGATCGAGTAGTTCATGTTGGCGATACCGCCTTCATAGATCAGGTCAACGATCAACTTCAACTCGTGCAGGCACTCAAAGTAAGCCATC
>JACCDK011298165.1_pt1 | contig 22109 bp, 17 predicted proteins | sample 7445871 | NCBI WGS metagenome assembly JACCDK01 (sample SAMN15323436, study PRJNA562643) | freshwater metagenome | isolation source: river surface water | place: USA:Blue River Watershed | collected 2017-08-15
CTTAAGTAGGAGTAGAAAAACCGCCAGGGCCCACCCAACTATAGCTGTAGGTTTCTGAACCACCACCCACTGTTAGGTTGTTTGGTCCATCATTTCCTCCAAAAACACTTACATTATATCCGTTGTAATTTGAAACCAATCCATTGGCTGTAAAAGCCGGGTTTACGGTAATGGTGTAATTGGCTGTAATGCCCGTACAAGAATTGCCATTACTGGTAAATGTCGCAGCAGCACTATAGGTAATCGTTAAGGGTGTATTGGTTGTATTGAGTAACGTTTGAGCCGGTATTGTATTGGTTCCAGCAGCAATGGCACCACTTATTCCGGTTGGGATAGCAGCAGTCCATGCTAATGTTATCGCGCCGGGCAACGACGAACTTAATTGAACAAGTGTTGATGTTGTATTGTTACAAATGACTTGGTTGGCTCTATCAAATACTACATTTGGCTTCGGATAAACGGTTACCGTAATGGTAAATGGATTGCCAGAGCAACTTCCAACGGATGGTGTTACATTATAAATTATGGTTTGTATTGTCGCGCTAGTGTTTGTTAGTATTTGGCTAATTTGTGCACCTGTTCCAGCACTTGCTCCTGTAATATTGGAATTGTTGCTGATCGTCCAGCTGTAAGTCGTTCCTACGGGTACAATTGTCGAAGCGTTTGGAACCCCATTAGCGGGTGCCAGTGTAAAACTTTGTTCGCTACAAATTATAAAGGTTTGGTTTTCTATTGCAGGTCTTGGATTAACGACAATCGTATAATTAAAAGTACTTCCCGCACAAGCTGAAGCATCGTTAGTAGCGGCTATTGCTGTATAGGTAATTGTGATAGGGGCATTGGTTGTATTGATTAAAGTTTGCGCAGGAATGGTATGGGTTCCCGAAGTAATAACCCCAGTAATTCCTGCAGGTTGCACAGCAGTCCATGAAAGTGTAGCGCCTGAAGTAGCACTAGTTAGATTCACTACTGCAGTAGTATCTCCCGAACAGATGGTTTGATTGGCAGGCGAGAAAGCAATAACCGGACTCGGATTTACAGTAATGGTAAAGGTTTCCGCTGTTCTGGAACAACCATTAGCAGTTGCAATAACAGTAATGGTTGCAGTTATGGGTGCTGTACCACTATTGGTTGTTGTAAATACCGGTATGTTTCCATTACCTGCCGCACCTAAGCCAATAGCAGTATTTGAATTGGTCCAAGCGTAAGTTGTTCCCGCTACGTTATTGGTAAATACAATTTCAGAAGTAGCCACTCCATTACAATAGGTTTGATTGGAAAGTCCTAAAGCGCTTGGCGTTGGATTTACAGTTACGCTTATCGTAAAAGGAGTTCCACTACAAGTTCCAGCCGTTGGCGTTACAGTATATTCTAGCGTAGCAGGTGCTGTTGTGGTATTGGTTAAGACCTGACCAATTACAGTTGTTCCCGTTGTTTGAGCCGTTCCTCCAGTAATTGCACCCAAAGGGATACTCACAGGAGTTGTCCAAGTATAGGTTGTACCCGAAGGGACTATGGATCCACTTCCATTGGTTGGTGTCACTGAAAAAGCAGTACCTGAACAAATAATAGGAATGGTTCCCGCAATAACAGGTTTCGGATTGACTACCACTGTTATCGTAAAAGTACTTCCCACACAATTGCCCATATCACCAGAAGTAGGCGTAACAGTGTAGATAATAGTTTGAGCGGTATTCGACGTATTGATTAATGTTTGGCTGATGGTTGAAATTCCACTAGCAGTAGAAGCGCTTGCTCCGGTGATATTGGAATTTGTACTGATGGTCCACGTATAGGATGTTCCACTAGGCACTATGGTTCCACTGCCATTGGTTGGTGTTACTGAAAAAGCTGTTTCCGAACAAATAGCAGTTGGCGTTATATTAACAATAACAGGTTTCGGATTCACGCTTATTACTACGGTAAAAGCAGTGCCCGAACAATTATTAAAAACAGGTGTTACCGTATAGGTAGCGGTTTGCACCGTATGGGTTGGATTGTTTAATGTGCCACCAATTACCGTTTGATTAGTTCCACTAACCCCACCCGTAATTCCTCCTGTAACTACCGGAGCACCCCAAGAATAAGTAGTACCCACAGGAATACTATTCAAGGAAGAATTTACAGGAGTTATGGAGAACGATCCACCACTACAAATTCCATTGGTAAAACTTTCGGTGATGCTTGGTCTTGGATTAACGACAATCGTATAATTAAAAGTACTTCCCGCACAAGCTGAAGCATCGTTAGTAGCAGCTATTGCTGTATAGGTAATTGTGATAGGGGCATTGGTTGTATTGATTAAAGTTTGCGCAGGAATGGTATTGGTTCCCGAAGTAACAATCCCTGTAATTCCTGTAGGCTGCACGGCAGTCCAGGAAAGTATAGCCCCTGAAGTAGCACTAGTTAGATCCACTACTGCAGCAGTATCTCCCGAACAGATGGTTTGATTGGCAGGTGAGAAGCTCACTACCGGACTCGGATTTACGGTAATGGTAAAGGATTGTGTAGGTCCGCTACAAGTTGGTGTTCCATTTGAAAAAGTTGGGGTAACCGTAAGGGTTGCGGTTATTGGATTTGCGGAGGTATTTGTGGCAATGAACGCGTTAATATTTCCAGTACCCGATGAAGGTAATCCAATTGCTGAGTTGGAATTGGTCCAATTATAAGTTGTGGTTCCTCCTGTTGTATTCGTTGAAAAAACAACAGCAGTTGTATTCGTTCCATTGCATAAAATCTGATTTGCAATAGGATTTACTTGTGCAGTAGGATTTACAGTAATTGTAAAAGTTGTCGGCGTACCTGTACAGGCGATACTGTTATTTGTATAACTTGGCGTTACTACAATAGTGGCAATGATTGGGCTATTTCCAGTGTTTACAGTAGTAAAAGCACCTATATTTCCAGTGCCAGCTGCTGCTAAACCAATACCAGGCGTGTCATTGGTCCAAGTATAAGAGGTTGTGCCACCGGTGTTTGTTGTAGCAAAATTAATAGCGCCTAACGAGTTGCCATTGCATATCGTTTTATGGGATACGGTAGTTACTTTGGCAGCTGGATTTACGGTAATCGTAAAAGTCATAGGGGTTCCGCTACAATTGTTGGAGTTCGAGAAAATAGGGGTGACCGTTATCGTTGCGCTAACCGGAGCATTTCCAGTATTAGTTGCAATAAATGAGGGAATGTCACCTGTGCCGCTCGCTGCTAATCCAATGGAAGTAGCTGTGTTGGTCCAATTGAAAGTGGTTGTCCCTCCCGTATTTTGAGTTGAAAAAAGCACAGACGGAATAGTAGTACCATGACAAACAGCAATATTTGCTGTTGTATTGACCTGTCCTGCTGGATTAATTGTTAGAGTAAATGTTTTAGAGGGACCGGTACAATTTGTTCCTCCATTTGAAAAAGTTGGGGTTACAGTAATGGTAGCCACTATTGGGCTGTTACTTGTATTTATAGGTGTAAATACGGGTATACTTCCTGTACCGCTCGCATTTAATCCAATGCCTGAAGTATTGTTGGTCCAAGTATAGGTTGTTGTGCCGCCGGTATTTTGCGTAGTAAATGGAATCGCGTTGCTTGGGGTTCCTGCACAAAGCACCACATTGTTAGGTTGTGTGACTTGGGCTGTGGGATTTACAGTAATCGAAAAAGTCCGCGGTGTTCCAACGCAACTTAAAGCGTTAATGGTATTTGTTGGTGTTACTGTAATAGTACTAGTCACAGGCGCGGTTCCCGAATTGATGGCCGTAAACGAACCGATATTTCCAACACCCGAAGCAGCCAAACCAATAGTCGAATTACTGCTGGTCCAAGAATAAGTTGTTGTATTGCCAGTATTGGTGGTTGAAAAATCAGGTAGTGATACTGAATCCCCATGACAGACTACAACATTGGCAAGAGCATTTACTTGCCCGGCTGGGTTCACAGTAATGGTAAAAGTAGTGGCAGTTCCGGCACATGAAGTAGTGCCACTGCTGTGGTAGGGTGTAACGGTAATGGTTGCCGTTATCGGTACAGCGCTCGTGTTTGTTCCGGTAAAATTAATAACATTAGTCCCTGATGCGGCTAGTCCGATCGCAGGATTGCTATTGGTCCATGAATAATTAGTCGCGTTGGTTCCTGTAAATGCAATCGGTCCCGTTGTACCCGAATGGCAAATCACCACATTTGAAATAGCATTTATGGTAGGAGTTGGAAGCACAGTTAGGGTAACCGTATCCGTTTCTGGATTACAGGGACCTGGAGGATCATTAGTCGTTAACGTTAAAACAATAGTACCTATAAATCCAGTTGGAGGCGTATAGGTACTGGTTAAACTATTGGTGTTTGAAAAAGTACCGCCATTAGAAGACGTCCAGCTGCCAGTAGTAGCAGCACCTCCCACAGTACCATTCAATGCAATCGTACTGTTTATGCAAATGGCATTATAAGTTCCGACTTCAGCTGTGGCTTGTGCATTGACAACAACAGGAAACGATACAGTTTTTGCAGGACAAGGTCCAACAGGATCGGCAGAAGTTAGCGTAAATGTGATGGTTCCGGTATAATTGGCAGGGGGTGTATAGGTTGGGGATAATGTTGTGGCACTAGGTGAAAATGTACCGCCAGTTACAGAAGCAGTCCATGTTCCTGAAGTAGTTCCTCCAGTAATCGCTCCCGATAAGGGTATGGGGGTATTGATGCAGGTTGCTGACAGTCCAGAAGCCGAAATTTGAACAGCCGGATTGACAACAATACTGCTTGAAAACACCGAACTGCCGCATTCGTTAGTCAAAGTTAAGGTATAGGTATAGGTGCCAGCTGTGGCAAACATCACAACGGGATTGGCAATAGTGGTGCTAGAAATTGACGTAGGAGGATTGCTCCCAAAATCCCAAACATAGCTAACGGCTTGCGTGGCATAACAATTGAAAACAGTTGGATTTAACGTAAAAGTGGTCCCTTCACAAACCGTTTGTGGTACAAGTGTTGTTCGGGGTTTGTCTTTAATGGTAATAATCCGCGTTTTGCTATCGGGTTGACACATCGGACCCGCAACGGCATTTTGGAGCGAAGTGGTCAATTGGACCGAATAAACACCGGGACTTGTAAATGTAATTTCGGGTTCAAAAGAAGACGCCGTACCAGAAGTAAAACTCCAACCTGAGGTAGTAGCACTAGGACAATTATCAGGATTGGAAGGAGTGACTTGCCAATTGTACACGTTGGTATTGGAACAACCCGGTACACTTGATAAATTGTCTAAAGTTATCGTAGTAGGCGCACAACCTAAGTTGGTACTGGCCGTAAAATCGGCAATTACTTCTGGATTGACACAAATGGTTCGGGTGGTAGAAGTAATTCCACAACTGTTTAAACCCGCCGTAAATAGGGTGATCGAATAGGTGCCGGGGATGTTAAAGGTGATGTTTAAGGTAGTTGTGGCTGTACCCGACCAAACGGAAGGATTGTTTGGGAACGTACCATTGAATCCTAAATTTCCAACAACGGTCACATAGGGATTGGCAGTTAATACGCCTGAGGCTCCCGATGCTAATATTCCCGCAGGACCTGTAATTTGCCAATATCTTTTATACGATTGCGAGCAGGTAAATGTGGGACTCGATCCAATATTAGTACCTGGTGTAGTCGAATCGGTAAAGAGTACGGCTGTATTTACACAAATCTGACTGTTTGTTGGGTTGGCTGAAATAGAAGCTATGGGTTTGGATTGAATATGGATTGGACCTATAGCACTTGAACTCGAGCCACACGGATTGGATGTGGTAATGGAAGCTTGAAAGGAATTGGGGTATACGGTACCATTTATGTTGGAACTCGTGCCACAAGAAATAGTGTTAAAAACATGGGTAACTGTGAACCCGGGTGCAGTTACTTGGGCATGTGTAAATGTTTGTGGGGGAGAATTATCGTTTACTTGAAAAGTGTATATAGTTCCCGGTGTGTTTTGTCCGCCAGGAATGATGTTATATTGCACACTGCCAGGATTACAAAGTACGGGTACGCCATTGTTAATTATAGATGCCGATGGATTGGCACCAATAAATACATTATAGGTTCTGGTGGCACTACAGCCCGAACTTAAGACTACCGTATACGTAATTTGGAAAAGCCCATTGGATCCGTAGGCATGGAATTCATCCACGACATTAGCCCCAGTATAGTTAGAAATTGGAGAACCATCTCCCCAATCAATGCTGTGTATTGTGGCCGCATTGGTGTTGGTTGAATTCGTTGAAAAAAGAAATAAGCCCCCATTAGATCCATCTGCACAATAATTGAAATAATTGGCATTGTTAAATGTCGCTATAACCCAACCAATATTTGGAGTAACTGTAATGACAGGATTGCTTGATACGGATGCGGTAACGATGACATTCAAGCTGGTGCTGGATCCATTGACAGCTAATATTGTGGTATAATTTCCTGCAGTAGGATAGGTTATGGTGTGCGGTCCTGCCGTATTTGCTGCAGTAACAGTACCTCCTGGAAAAGACCAAGCATAGGTAGGATTAGTGCCCACAGCTGTTGAAGTATCGGTATAGGTGATGGATTGACCCCGGCAAATGGTAACCGTACCATTCACTGCAGCAGGATTGGTCGTAAAACTGGTAGCCAGCAAAGATGTTTCGGCCTGAACAACCAATGGTGTCAGAAAAACAACCAAAACTGCCAAGATATTTTTTACGGTCTGAGGTAACGGCATCTTTTAAAGAATAGGTGTAAATTTACAAAAAAACTAAGGGACAATACTGATTTGCAAAATTTATTTTTGTCCCAAAAGTAATTTCATTTTTTAGTCAAACGCGTACATTTGAAAATTAGTACGAGAAATTTCATAAAATCAACTTGAAATTCATTTTTTTTATTAATTTAGCAACCTAAACTATAAAGTATATTAACATGAAAAAAGTAGTAATCTTAGTATTGCTAATGGTAACTTCGGTTACTTTCGCTCAAGAAACTAAAAAACAATCCAAATGGGTAATTGGTATCGGTGCCAACTTTATCGACAATACCACTACAATTGACAATAACTTTGTTGACGTTTCCAATTGGAATGCAACTATGGGTGCTTCTAAAATATCAGCACAGTATTTTTACAACACTAAATTTTCTGTTTCCTCAGAATTTTCATTGAACAGATTGGATAAAGATGTGATGCAAAATGGCGAAACTATTGCTACCAATATGGCTTATTTTGGTGTTGATTTAAATGCGCGTTACAATGTGGCAAGTTGGTTCAAATTACCAAGCAAATATGCTCTTGAACCTATTGTTGGTGTGGGTGCCTCATGGACCGATAGTACACCAAACCAAAGTGTAAACACAGGTCTTTCGGTGGGATATCAAATTAATGCTTTGTACGGAATTAGACTACAAACCTTAGGTAAATTTGCTTCAGAGCAAAATACAGTGGGGAACAATATGATCCAACATTCAGTAGAATTGTATTTCAATTTGTAATAGATTTGCTTCGGCAATCAAACCATACAAAAACCCTGAAAAGTAACATTACTTTTCAGGGTTTTTTAGTTCACTTTGCCGCTATTTTTTCAATTATTTCCCACTATTTTTAATTCGTTTTATTTTTATTAACTGTTTTTCAACGCGTTACTTTTCAGGGCAAGCCTTAGGGTAATACTACGGTTTTTTTAAGCCTTCTTTATTTTGTAATTTAGCACCCTTAAAAATTAAAAATGAGCCTAATTGTATTGACAGGAACCACTGGGTATATTGGTCAAAATCTTACTAAATTTTACGATTCCAAATCCAAGAAAAATAAATCCATTTCGTTGCGTTTTCAAAATTGGTACAAAATGATGCCACTCGAAACCGATACGATCATACATTTGGCGGCCATCAATCAAAATACTCAAGACAGTGCTTTTGATGAAGAATATTTTAGGGTCAATACCGAACTTACAGCCAAGTTATTTCGCTATTTTTTGAGCGCTACAGCCAAAACATTTATTTTTTTAAGTACTACGGCTTTAGACGATAAACGACTTTCGCAAAGTACTGAGGCAGCTACGATACCACCTACAGATCCTTATTTGAAATCCAAATACGATGCCGAGCAATTCCTGCTAAAACAAGAACTGCCTGCTGGCAAACGCGTGATCATTCTAAGAGTTGCTCCATTGTATGGAAGGGAAACGAAAAGTAGTTTGCACACTACCTTCAGTCATTGCAAAACATTTCCTTGGTTTTATGGTGCTCTCGATGCCAAACATTCTTTTTGCTACATTGACAATTTAACCGAAGTGGTCTATCGCATCACAGAAAATTCGGCATTCCCGTCGGGTATTTATAATGTGGCAGATGATGAGCCCATCGATTCCATCCAATTTGTGAACTGGATGGCCGAAGTACTGGAAAAGAAGGCGATCATTTACAAGGTTCCGAAAGGGGTATTGAATCTTTTAGCAAAAATGGGCAATGTTTTCCAATGGAGTTTCAATACCCAAAAACTTTTTGAGAAATCGCAGTCGCGCCTCGTCAACAATGACAGGATCAAAAACCAATTGCAGTTGGCCAAAATGCCCGTGGATACCAAAACGGCCGTTTGTAAAACCATTGAATACTACAATTCCATTAAAATTTAAGAGGGCCCATTTCAGATCTTCACGCATTAATAGCCGAATTTTAGGTGAAGATAAAATATTATCTTAAATTTGTTCGCTGTATTTGGCGTAAACCAAATGCTATTGCATTCGATAAATACATTAAAATGACCATTAAAAATATTTGCTGTATAGGAGCCGGATATGTGGGAGGGCCTACCATGGCTGTCATCGCACAAAAATGTCCGCACATTAAAGTCACCGTAGTAGATGTGAACGAACACCGCATCAACGCCTGGAACAGCTCGAATCTCGAAGACTTGCCTATTTACGAACCCGGTTTGGCCGAAGTGGTGCAAGAGGCAAGAGGAAGAAATTTATTTTTCTCTACCAATGTCGATCAGGCCATTGATGCCGCCGAAATGATCTTTATTTCGGTGAATACGCCAACCAAAACGTATGGTGCCGGAAAAGGGATGGCGGCCGATTTAAAATATATTGAATTGTGTGCCCGTCAGATTGCCAAAGTAGCCAAGTCGGATAAAATTGTGGTAGAAAAATCCACACTTCCGGTGCGAACGGCCAGTGCCATCAAAGAAATACTGACCAATACCGGCAACGGTGTGAACTATCAAATATTATCCAATCCCGAGTTTTTAGCCGAAGGAACGGCAATTGCCGATTTATTTCAACCCGATCGCGTATTGATTGGTGGGGATACCACGGCTGAAGGGCAACAAGCGATTCAATCGTTAGTGGATATTTACTCCAATTGGGTAGCCAACAACAAAATTTTAACCACCAATTTATGGTCGTCGGAATTGTCTAAACTTACGGCCAACGCCTTTTTGGCCCAACGGGTTTCTTCCATCAATGCCATGAGTGAATTGTGTGAAAAAACAGGTGCCAATGTCAATGAAGTAGCGCAAGCCATTGGATTAGACAGTCGCATCGGACCAAAATTTCTCAAAGCCTCGGTAGGTTTTGGCGGTTCGTGTTTTCAAAAAGACATTCTCAATTTGGTCTACATCGCCAAGTCCTATGGATTGGAAGAAGTAGCCAATTATTGGGAACAGGTCATTCTTATGAACGACCACCAAAAAAGACGTTTTGCCAAAAATATTATTTCGACTTTATACAATACGGTAGCCGGTAAAAAAATTGCGTTTCTAGGTTGGGCTTTCAAAAAAGACACCAACGATACCCGCGAATCTGCTGCCATTGCTGTGGCCGACGATTTGTTAAACGAACAAGCGGTAATTGCGGTCTATGACCCCAAAGTGAAACCGACTCAAATGTGGTCGGATCTCAATTATTTGGAAACCCGATCCCAAGCAGAAAATCAAAAACTACTAACGGCGCATCCCAATCCCTACGAAGCTTGTCAAGGCGCACATGCGATTGCCATTTTAACGGAGTGGGACGAATTCAGAGCCTACGATTGGCAAAAAATTTACGAGGGCATGTTAAAACCGGCCTTTGTTTTTGACGGACGCAATATTTTGGACAAACAACAATTGGAACGCATAGGTTTTGTGTACAAAGCCATCGGTTCATAAACAACGATAACGTAATGCATTGGTTCGCCCTATACACCAAACCCCGCAATGAAAAGAAAGTGGCCGAAGCGCTTCAAAAAATTGGCATCACGGCTTATTGTCCTTTGGTGACCCGCATCAAGCAGTGGTCGGATCGCAAGAAGAAAGTAGCCGAACCCTTGTTGCCGTCGTACGTTTTTGTGCAAGTAGAAGAGCAACATCGAAAAGAGGTGTTTCAAGTGAATGGCGTGGTGCAATATGTGTTTTGGTTGGGAAAACCTGCCATCATTAAGGATCATGAAATTGAGGCTTTGCAAAATCAATTGTCTCATCCCGATCCGGTGCTGGAGGTAGCCTTGACCGCTTGGCAACCCAATGCCGCTGTTCAAATTCCCGAAGGGCCTTTCAAAGGACAGGAGGCCATCGTGCAAAACGTTTCGCCTACCAAGGTGAAACTGTTGATCCAATCCCTCAATTTGTACGTAACCTTAGAACGACAAGCTATACCTTGAGGGGGTAAAGAGTTGTACAACAATAGAATCGCACCATAAACGCCCGATTCTGCGAGGAGTGTAGCAATTAAATCCGTGTAAATATTTTTATAAAAAAATTAAAAAAACTATATTTGCACTTCAAACGAATACTACCGTGAAAATAAGAACGTATTTATCCCTACTAGTTGGTACTGTGCTCTTTTTGAGTGTCACATCTTGTGCCAGTAAAAAAGACTTGTTGTATTTGAAAAACATTCCAGCTTCGGGCAATTTCAAATGGTCGGAAATGTACATCCAACCCAATGACATCATCAGTGTCAAAGTAACTACCGAAGTACCCGAAATGGCATTGCCTTACAATATTACAAAACCTTTAGAAAACAACATTCAAGGAACGCAATTGCAATTGAACGGGTATTTGGTGACCAATGAAGGGACCATCAACATACCGGTATTGGGCATCCAAAAAGTAACAGGACTTACCTTAGAAAAAGCCGAGAAACAAATACAAGAAGCATTGATCAGCAAGGGCTACTTGAAAAACCCGGTGGTAGTCTGCCGTTTGTTGAATGCCAAATTCACGGTCTTGGGCGAAGTCAACAGCCCCGGTACGTTTACCTATTACGAAAACAATTTGACCCTGTTGCAAGCCTTGGGCTTGGCGGGCGATTTGACCATCAACGGGATTCGCAAAAAGGTAACCATCATTCGCACCGAAAATGGGGTGCAAACCTATGGCAGCATCGATTTGACCAAAAGCGACTGGTTTACCTCGCCTTACTATTTTGTAAAACCCAACGACATCATCATCATTGATCCAAACACCGCAAAAATAAAGTCTTCGGGCTTGATTGGCAATCCCTTGAATTTAATTTCAATTTTGTCGACCATATTATCCAGTGTGATCATTATTAAATCCATATAAACAACCATGCAGTCGACTGAATTTCAAGAACGTCAAAACGATAAATTTGATATTAAAACAGAATTTTTTAAGTATTTGGCCTTCGTACATTGGGTGATACTAGGAGTTATTATTGCTTTTATAGCTGCATATTCCTATTTGCGTTATGCCCCTGAGACCTACGAAACAAGCAATGTGATCAAAATTCTCGACAACAACAATTCGGGCTTTAAAATGCCTACCGATGCGATGTCGTTTTTTTCCAAAGGCAAAGTCAATTTAGAAAATGAAACCGAAGTTTTGCAATCGGCTTTGTTGATTGAACGCGTGGTAGATTCCCTCGATTTACAGAACACGTATTATGTTAAAGGAAACATTAAAGAAACGGATTTGGGACCTACGGCGCCGTTTTCGATTCATTGGGCCGATTTGCCGGAAAAAGTGAATGCATTAGCTGTAACTGTTTCCATTAAACTGACTCCAAAAGGGTATTATTTGGAAGGAAGCGACGAATTGAAAGCCTATGGTACGACCTATGCCTACAAAAAACAACCTTTTTATGTGTTGGCAAAATCCTTGGATTCGAAAAGACTAGCAGGCGATTATAAAATTGTAAAAAGCACAAAAGAACAAGCCATTTTATCAGTGAAGTCGCAGTTGTCCGTTGATCCTGTGGGCAAGCAGAGCGAATTGTTGCGTTTGACGGTTTCGGCCCAACACCCTCAAAAGGCTGCGGATATTGCCAATATGCTGGCCGTCGTGTTTGACCAAGACGGGATCCAAGACCGCCTATTGGTGCACCAAAAAACCGTGGGTTTTGTCAACGAGCGTTTTGGGTTTTTGTTCAAAGAATTGGACTCCATTGAAAGCAACAAAGCCAATTACAAGCAACAAGAAAAGCTGGCTGATTTTCAAGCTGATGCAGGTGAGCTAATGCAAACAAAGACCATTACCAAAGGCGAATTGAATGCCGCCAAAACCCAAGCGGTATTGAGTGAAATCTTGATAGAGACCTTGGGTAAAACGAAGTCGAACGAATTGCTCCCGGCAAACATCGGTTTGGAAGAAGTAAAAGTGGCTGCCATCATCGATCAATACAACGAATTGGTGTTGAAACAGCAAAAACTCTTGCAATCGGTAGGGGAAAACCATCCGGCGGTGCAAGAATTGCAAGCTACCCAAAAAGGGCTAAAAAACAACATTAAGGCTTCCTTAGCTACCTACAAAAAAGTATTGCAATCAAAAATTGCGGCCATCAGTCAAATCAGTTCGGGGCAGTCGCAGCAATACGCCGCACTACCGTTCCAAGAAAAGGCCATCCGTTCGATTGAGCGCCAACAAGAGATCAAAGAAGCCTTGTACATCATCTTATTGCAAAAACGCGAAGAAGCGGCTGTGAACTTGGCGATCATTAATCCGTCGATTAAAATGGTGGATTATGCCAAATCAGTTAATGTACCCATTAGTCCAAAACATACAATAATATATATAGTAGCTTTATTAATAGGATCAGGTATACCTTTGGCTATTATTTTTATTTATTTTATGTTTGAAACTAAAATTCACACCAAAAAAGATGTAGAAGCCGTGGTGAAAGACATACCGGTGATTGCCGAGATTCCGCACATACCGGATGCCGATAAAATGGTCAAATACCTCGACCGTTCGGTGTTATCAGAAGCTTTCCGCATGTTGCGGACCAATTTGAATTTCTTGATGAAAGATACCAAGGAGTCGCAGGTCATCTTTACGACTTCAACCATCAAAGGGGAAGGAAAGACTTTTGTGTCGATGAACTTGGCGATTACGTTGTCTACCTTAGGTAAAAAAGTAATCTTGGTAGGAGCCGATTTACGGAATCCGCAGTTGCACAAGATGTTGAACATTTCCAGACACCAAAGAGGGGTGACCAATTATTTGCACGATACGGTGACCCAACTCGACGATATCATCGAAAAAGGGGCACAGTACAATTTGAAATTGGACTTTATTTTCTCAGGAACCATTCCGCCCAATCCGGCAGAGTTGTTGTCCAACGGGCGTTTCGAGCTGTTGTTGGAAGAATTGAAAAGAGAATACGACATTGTCATGGTGGATACAGCCCCTACTTTGTTGGTAACCGATACCACCTTGATTGCTAATTTGGCTGATTTAGTGGTGTATGTGACCCGTGCCAACCACACCGACAAGAACTTGTTGCATTTTATCAACGAGTTAAAAGCCTTGAAGAAAATTAACAATGCGGGTATCGTGTTGAATAATGTAGGCGAACAAAAAGGCTACGGCTACAAATACGGCTATTCCTACAGTTACAAATACAACTACGGTTACGGCTACGGCTACGGTGCCGACGAAACCAAGCGAAAACGCAAACGTAGTCTGTGGTCGACTTTTAAATTATTATTTAAGAAGTCTTAACAGCTGATTAAAACCTTATCAAATAAGAAAAGCGCTACTATACGAAAATATAGTAGCGCTTTGTTATTTAAGGAAGCTGTTATTTTGTTCGAAAGGCTTCGTTGGCTTGCACCAGCGGCATGACCTTTTTCAGGTGTTTTTCGGCAAAGCTGTGGTTTTTGGTGTAATGAATGTGGTGCAGGTTGTGAAAGTCAGTACCCAGATAGTCGTAGTAATTTTCATTCAATAGGTGCTCGGCTACTTTTTTGCAACGATCGCCATAAAAACCCAGTAGCGACATGGCGTTCATTTGGAATTCTAAATCAAAGGATTTCAATTCTTCAAACATGACCAAATGGGTATCCCAATACAAATAGCGCTCGGGATGGGCCAAGATCAAGCGGTAGCCTTTCAATTTTAAAGCAAACAACACATCCATTATACCCGATACAGGGGCACTCATCATGCTGAATTCAATTAATAAATGTTGGTTGGATAACGGCAATAGCTCATTATTATTCATGAGATCTACCAGGGAACCGTCGGCAAAATATTCACTGCTGCATCCGCGAATAAAAGTGTGCGGTACCGTGGCATAAGCTTCGGTTATGGTGGTTTTGGTATTGGGCCACATGCCCGGATAGGAATGCGGTGTGGCGATGGCTTCTGTAATGCCCAGTTCTTGCATTCCTTCTACTAAGGAAAGTGTTTGGGCGATCGAAGTAGCGCCATCATCAATACCTGGTAATAAATGGTTGTGTATGTCTACAAATCCGTCTTTCCAAACTTCTCGGTACGATACGGTTTTTTTTGAAATCCAAAACATAATTCAATATTCTTTGAGCTAGTACTTTAAGGGTACACGAGTTAAAAATAAAGTTAAAAGTAAACATTATTACTGTTGGTTTTACCCACAGCATTGTTTTTTTTTAAGTTCATCTTTGTTTTACCATTGTATTTATCAATCATCATTCCCGTTAATAAATATATTGCGATACACCAAAGGCAACTGTTTTTCGATATTTTGTTCCATTTTCCGTAGGGTTTTTTTATAATAGTCTTGTAAAATAGGGGGATGAATAATTTTAATATTATACATCCACAGGCACAACCAACCAATCAATTCTCTATTGATACCACACGTCAAATACAGGTAATAGTGGTTTTTTTCTTTTGTAATCTTTTGCGAAGGATGCCAATGGTGGTTTTTAATAAATGAAATCAAAACATTGGCAATTTCTATTTTAATATCATACACCACAGTATCAATATTTTTGGTAATACCAAAGCGTGAGTTTAATTCGCGAGTATAGGCATCCCAATACCGTTCGGCATTCCCTTTTTTTTCATTCAAAAATACCGATACCATTTGTTTGATGTTAAAGAAAACGATACGGGCTCCTTTCAAATGATAGCTTCCCAGATAATAGTTGTTGCGGTGAAGGAGCAGTTCGATGGGCACCAGATCAATTTGTTTGGTTTCAAACTGCGCATTATCGCCCGTTTCGTCGTTGATGATTTTGGATACACCAATGCGTTTACCCGTTGCAATGGCTTTTTGAATCAGTCCTATTTTTTGTTCGTCGTGCAAAGTAATTACAGGTTTATAGAAGTTGGTTGCATGAATAAACCCCTTGATCAAGGGAGGTATTTGGTTTACGGTTTCCGACGTTTCGAGTACATAGTACTTTATTTTGTGCACATAAAAAGTGTTTAGAATTTCGGATTCCACAACATGCCGTTCCAATTCTTTGAGATCTCGTTGTATTTGTCGCAAACTGCGTGCTACACCATGCAAAGCATACAACTCGATCATTTCTTGTAAAGACATTGGGTTGGTAAGTAAGCTTTGGCGTAACAATTGAAACCGTTGAAGCTTTGATGTTTTTTGTTCTGACATTTTTTGTCGTTTATTTGACAAATGTAAGAAAATCTAACTTGAACTAAAAATGAAGCAAAAAAAATAAAGTATTGGTATACAAGGATTTGTTGTGGATTGGATTTTAAAAGCAAGTTTAAATTTGGGTAAAATGCCACTACTGCATTAGTTTATAAGCTATTGAGCACTAAAAAATTGCGTAATTTTATACTGAAATTTCAAAAAAGGATTACTAGCCGAAGTGTGTTTGAAGGCTTTGTTTGTGATTTTTATTTTTTTAACGGATGTTCCGTTTCGGAAAAATGATAAAAAAATGCCTAGCTGTTGTGGTTTTTAGATTTTGTTTTGAAATTAATTTTGTTGAAGTTCTTTTTTTATTGATATTATTTCTTGTTCCAATTGTTGTATCCGATGTTTCTGTAATTCAATGATGTAGACCATATCCTCTTGATAGGGATGTGTTTCTTTTTCGGGTGTAATGAAACCTTGATTGTGAAGTAACCAATCCGACGAAATAGAATCGCTTAAAGATATAAGTCGTTCTAAAAAATCACTGGGTATTGAAACTTTTCCATTGATAATTTGCGAAAAATAGGAGGGATTTGAGTAGCCTAACAGTCTTCCGATAGCAGCTTGGTTTTTCCCAATATTGAGCCCTATTAGAATTTGTATGGTAATTTTTATGCGATCAGCAACTTTCATTTTTATAAAAAAAGTTAGTAAATTTTGTTTTTTTGTATAAACAAGTTTATATTTTTGCTATAAAATTTGAAACAAATTAAGCAATGGACAAAAATAATAAAAAGAAAACGTACAATCAGTATAATCCAATAATAATTAAAAAATTAAAACAAAAGTATGGGTTGACTACCCAGTTCATAGGACAGTCGTTACGGGGCGATCGCACCAGTGATACCTCTTTGAAAATATGTGAAGATTACAAAATAATGTTGCGCGAGATCAATAAAGTTATCACCAAACTTTGATAAGAGCAACCGAACCCAAATAAAATAAAATATAACAAGGAGTTATGGATCACAATACGATTTTAAAAATGTTTGAAGCCTACATTCCGTCCAAACAATGGCCCGAAATTTATAAGGTTTCTGTAAAGTACAAAGAAAACAGCTGGTTGCGTTGGATGATCTTATTTCAAATGAAAGGGTATCGTAACTATTTTTTGAAAGTAACCTATAAGGATAATTCGGTTAAATTTATTTCGTTACCAAAGGATGCGAAAGATGAAATTAAATCACATGTCATGACTTTTAATTTCCACATCAGTTCGTTAAAATAATTTATTTTTTCTTTTTAGGTTTCAAATTAATGAGTACTTTTGTTATTCAATACATCATTTTATGCTGGATAGCTTAATCACTTCAAAAACCCGAATTCGCCTCTTGGTAAAATTTTTTATCAACGCAGCCAATGCCGGTTATTTGAGAGGTTTGGCAACCGAAATGAATGAAAATACCAACGCCATTCGCAAAGAGTTGAACAATTTGAGCGAAGCTGGCTATATTGTAAGGGATGCTTCTGAATCAAAGGTGATGTATCGTGCCAATACGGCCCATCCTTTGTTTGCTACCTTACAACAATTAATCAGAAAACATATCGGAATCGATCACATCATTACCCAAATACTCGAACGTATGGGGGAAGTGACGCGTATTTTTGTGTTGGGCGACTATGCCCAAGGCATCGATTCGGGGCGTATCGAAATCCTTATTGAAGGACCGGCGCTGAACGAAAGTTATATTCAGCAATTGGTACCGAAGATACAAAACGAAATACACAAAGACGTCAATATCCAACTCACACCGTTATTTACAGGTGCTGGATTGTTGATTTTTGAAAATAACTAAAAAGGATTTTTCCTTTTTTTGATGACTGCCTTGTGAACACAGAAATGTGACTCACCAGGCGAAGCCGTGGAAATTGGCTAATTTGAGCATTTGAAGATTAGTTAATTTGAAAATAAAGACGAGTAGAACTTCGTAAAAACTTTACGAAATATTGTGTTCCAAAAAGAGTAAAGAGTTAGGAGTTAGGAGTAAAATTTCATACTTACATGTACTTAAACCAAGCGAAGCGCCTACTTATTTAACTTATATGACTTATATGGTTTTGAGGAAAATGGTAATGGGTAAAAGGTAATGGGACAATAGGTGTTTTGGAAATAAAACATAGTGAAACTTCGTAAAAACTTTGCGAAACTTTGTGATCCAAAAAGAGTAAAGATTTACACTTACATGTACTTAAACCAAGCGAAGCGCCTACTTATTTGACTTATATGTATTTAAGAGGTAATGAGGCAATGAGACAATTAGGCAATGAGTTAATTTGAAAATTTGATAAATCGTGAACCGTAATTCGTAACTCGTAACTCAAAACTCATAACTCATAACTCGTAAATCATAACTCATAACTCGAAACTCGTAACTCGTAATCCGTAATTCGTGACTCATAACTTGCATCACGAACCTCGCATACCGACAACTAAAATATATAAAATGAAAAAAGCCATTATTGTAAGCGGATATTTTAATCCCATTCATAAAGGGCATATCGAGTATTTTAATTTAGCCAAATCCTTGGGTGATATATTAATTGTAATTGTGAACAACGACAAACAACGCGTTTTAAAAGGGAGTAAAGCATTTCAACAAGAAGACGAACGCGTATTTATCGTTTCCAATGTCAAAAGTGTAGATCAAGTGTACTTGTCAATTGATGAAGACCGAACCGTTTGTGAAACCATAAAATACATTCACCAACAATTACACCACAACTACCAGCTGGCCTTTGCCAATGGTGGGGATCAAAACAACCAGTCCATACCTGAAGTACCTCTTTGTAATGAGCTGGGAATTGAATTGCTAGACGGTTTGGGCGATAAAATTCAATCGTCTAGTTGGTTGTTGAAATAATAAATGGTAATTATTGAACCGTAAATCCTAAATCGCATCACGAATCACGAGCTTCAAATCACGCATCCCGAACAACGAACAACGAACAACGAACAACGAACCTCGCATCCCGAACAACTAATATAAAAATGAAAACCATCATCTCCATCACCGGATTAGGCTACGTAGGTCTTCCATTAGCCTTAGAATTTGCCAAACATTTTCCAGTGATTGGTTTTGATATCAATACCGAGCGTATTGCCTTGATGCAACAAGGGATAGACCCTTCCAATGAATTGGAGGGCAATGCTTTTGAAGGGAAGAACATCACCTTTACCTCGGATGCTGCTGAGTTGAAAAAAGCTAATTTCCACATCATTGGGGTGCCTACGGATATTGATCACAACAACGTCCCTAATTTAAAGCCATTGTTGAGCGCTTCCAAAAGCGTAGGGGTAAACCTAAAAAAAGGTGATATTGTGGTGTATGAATCTACGGTATATCCCGGGTGTACGGAAGACGATTGCGTCCCAGTATTAGAACTGCATTCGGGTTTGAAAGCGGGTGTTGATTTTCATTTTGGCTACAGCCCCGAGCGCATAGTGCCAGGTGATAAAGTACGCACCCTAACCAAAATTCTTAAAATTGTTTCGGGCAATACGCCTGAGACTACCCAAAAAATAGCCGAAGTGTACGGCACCATTATTGAAGCAGGTTTGCACATTGCACCCAGTGTAAAGGTAGCAGAAGCTGCCAAAGTGATTGAAAATACCCAACGCGATTTGAACATCTCGTTGATGAATGAGTTGGCCATTATTTTTGATACCATGGACATCGATACCCAAGCCGTGATAGCCGCCGCAAGTACCAAATGGAATTTTCACCAATACCTCCCGGGTTTAGTCGGTGGACATTGCATCAGTGTGGATCCCTTTTATTTGATGCACAAAGCGAAAAAAATAGGGATCGAGCCACAAGTCATTGCGGCAGGACGACAGGTGAATGATTATTTACCTACGTATATAGCCAAACGCGTGGTTCAAAAATTGATAGAAGACGGCATAAACCCCGGGGAGAGTAACGTGTTAGTTTTAGGGGTAACTTTCAAAGAAAACGTAACCGATATTCGAAACTCCAAAGTATTTGCTCTTATCAAAGAATTGCAAGATTTTGGAGTACAAGTCACCGCCGTCGACCCACACGCCAACCCAGAACAAGTTGCCAAAGAATATGGTGTTGTGTGTCATTCCGGACTTGTTTTGGATGCAGCCTCATCACCCATCACCCATAACTCATTACCCAAAACCCATCACCCAACACCCATCACCCAACACCCATCACCCAACATATACCACCCATCACCTCAAAAATACGATGCCATCGTTCTAGCAGTAGCCCATAAAGAGTTCCAGGAACTTTCGGTAGCGCAATTGCAACAGTGGAGTATAAGGGAATTGGTGTTGTTCGACATCAAAGGCATTAAAAAGGGGCAAGGGATTAAGAAGTATTGGAAATTGTAAAAAATTAATAACGAAAAAAAATGAAAATAGGAATTACTTTTAGTGCTTTTGACTTGCTCCATGCGGGGCACATCAAAATGTTGGAAGAGGCCAAAAGACAATGCGATTTTTTGATTTGTGGATTGCAAACCGATCCAACGATTGACCGTCCTGAAAAAAACAAACCGGTGCAAACGGTAGTGGAACGTTACATACAGTTGAAAGGATGTAAATTTGTTGATGAAATAGTACCTTATGCTACAGAACAAGATTTAGAAGATGTATTGCGGGCGTTTAAAATTGACGTACGAATTGTAGGGAATGAGTACCAAGATAAAAACTTTACCGGTAAAGCCTATTGTGAAGAGAAAGGAATCCAATTGTATTTTAACAAACGTGACCATCGTTTTTCAAGTAGTGAATTACGTAAAGTAGTTACTAATTTTGAAATTCATGGAGTTAATATAATTAATTTATGAAAATAAATAGTAAAACATTACTTATTACCGGAGGTACTGGATCCTTCGGTACAGCAGTACTTAATCGTTTCTTGCACACCGATCACTTTTCTGAAATCCGTATTTTTTCTCGTGATGAAAAGAAGCAAGACGACATGAGAAATCTATATAAAAATGATAAAATCAAATATTATATAGGTGATGTAAGAGATTATAATTCGGTAGAACCAGCAACGAGAGGAGTAGATTATATTTTTCATGCCGCAGCGCTAAAGCAAGTACCCTCTTGTGAGTTTTTTCCTATGCAAGCCGTAAAAACAAATGTAGAAGGAACTCAAAATGTAATAAGAGCAGCAGGATATAATAAAGTTCAAAAAGTGATATGCCTCTCTACTGACAAAGCGGCTTATCCTATCAATGCCATGGGGATATCTAAAGCAATGATGGAAAAAGTTGCCGTTGCAGAATCTAGAAATTTAAAAGATACTGTAGTATGTTTAACACGTTATGGAAACGTAATGGCATCACGTGGCTCTGTTATACCTTTGTTCTTAAATCAAATTCAAAATAACGAACCCATAACCATCACAGACCCTAATATGTCACGTTTCTTCATGTCATTAGAAGAAGCAGTTGATTTGGTATTATTTGCTTTTGAAAACGGAAATGCAGGCGACTTATTTGTGAATAAAGCACCCGCAGGTAGTATAGGTGATTTGGCAAGTGCATTAATGCAAATAACCAAAAAAGAAGTACCAGTTAAAATTATTGGAACACGTCATGGCGAGAAATTATATGAAACATTGTGCACGCGAGAAGAGATGATGAAAGCAGAAGATATGGGTGATTTTTATAGAATACCAGCAGATAATAGAGATCTGAATTATGCTAAATATTTTTCTGAAGGCGAACAAGAAATAGCAATAATAGAAGATTATCATTCGCACAATGCATCTCAACAAGGGGTTGCTGGCTTGGTTGAATTAGTTTCTAAATTACCTCTAATTCGCAAAGAAGTTTTTGGAGAAGACGTACTACAAATGCCTATCTAATTATGAATAGTGAGCCTTGCATCATAAAAGGAAATAGTTTTTCAGACGAACGAGGAAAAATTTCGTTTAATAATGAATTTAATGCGGTTGAGGTAAAACGAATTTACTTTATTGAAAATTATTCATTAGATTTTTTAAGAGGGTGGCAAGGACATCAAATAGAACAAAGATGGTTTATGTGTACTAAAGGTTCTTTCGAAATTAAAGTTATAAAAATTGATAATTGGGAAAATCCTTCAAAAGATTTACCAGTAATGGTTTACCAAATTAATTCGGAGGATTCAGCTGTTTTGCACGTGCCTAAAGGATATGTTACTTGTATTCAAGCCTTGGAAAAAAAATCAAAATTAATGGCTATGTCAGATTATAATTTAGGTGAAATTAAAGACGAATATCGATTTGATTTAGAATA
>JACCDK010655913.1_pt1 | contig 22101 bp, 20 predicted proteins | sample 7445871 | NCBI WGS metagenome assembly JACCDK01 (sample SAMN15323436, study PRJNA562643) | freshwater metagenome | isolation source: river surface water | place: USA:Blue River Watershed | collected 2017-08-15
AGTTGATCTCCATCTGTCCAGCAGTTCCCACTTCGTGGTGTGAGCGCTCGACAAGGAGACCTGCACGACCGAGCTCCATCACCATCTCATCGCGAAGATCTGCAAATTGATCCGTTGGAGAAACAGGGAAGTAACCACCCTTAATACGTGTGCGGTATCCACGGTTTGGAGTTCCATCAGGATCTGCAACGATGCCGGTATTCCATGCACCCTCATATGAATCGATGTGGTGGTAAGCCTCGTTGATACCTGTCTTAAAGCGAACAGCATCAAAGACGTAGAACTCAGCCTCTGGTGCAAAGAATGCCTGATCTGCAATACCTGTTGACTTGAGGTAATCGACAGCCTTCTTCACAACTCCGCGTGGATCGCGTGAGTATGGCGTGTCATCTGTTGGGTTATGAACTGAGAAGATGATGATCAGAGTCTTCTCGAGGCGGAAAGGATCTAGGTAGGCAGATTCTGGAACTGGAAGTAGCTTCATATCTGACTCGTGGATTGATTGGAATCCACGGATTGAAGAGCCATCAAACATCAAACCATCAGTGAAGACTGCTTCATCAAATGATTCAACAGGAACGTTGAAGTGATGTTGAATTCCTGGAAGATCGGTAAAGCGAACATCAACAAGTTTTACATCTTCCTTCTTGATGTAGGCGAAGATTTCTTGCGCATTCTTAAACATTGAGTACTCCGATTTTTCTTGTAATCACTGTGAGACGCTCGGCTCTGAGGCTCTTTGAGATGGCTTAACCATAGATCGCGAAGGTAAAAAAGGCATCATCGCCGTGTTACATCCTTGTTACATCCCTCTCGGCTAGGCTGATCCCATGACTGAGCCTGATCCCCGCTACCCGAGAGTCGGTCAGGGGCGGCGCATGCTCGGACTGCTCATCGATTGGGGCATGTCTTATGCGATCGCAGTCGGTTTCTTCTCCGAGATCGGCGATTTCTCGACTGGAACTGTGATCCTGGCGATCTACTTCACTCAGTACCTACTCTTTGCATCCCTCGGGGGAGCAACTCCTGGCCATCGAATCGTGGGATTAAAGATCGTCCGTTTCTCAGATGGGCAGATGCCTACGCCGCTTCAAGCGTTGATTCGATCAGTACTTCTTGTATTAATCGTCACGGCAATTACCTTTGACCAGGACGGTCGCGGAGTAAATGAAAGACTGAGTGACACAGTCCTTGTGAGGACGCGATAAGAATTAACGCTTAGGAACGCGTAGATTCTTTGGCATTGGTCCCTTAGGAATTGGCAGCGACATTCCGCCGACTGCCTTGAGGCGGGCACGCACTTCACGCATCTGGTGGGCAGATAACTTCTTCTTCATCTTTCCAAGGTGCCTCTGTAATTTACGAAGAGGTACTTGACCCTCACCATCGCCAACCCAGACTTCATAGATTGGAACTCCTGGAGCAAAACGTTCTGCATCTTTACGGGCTGATTGCACCAATTGACGGGTGGCAATCGATCCTTCTGCGGTGAGAACAATTCCGGCGCGACCGACGCTGCGGTGGACCATATCTTGGCTCTTATTTACTGCAACTGCTGGCGTTGTTGTCCAGCCTTTGCGGATAGCCATCAAAACGCTGGCTGCTGCGCCAAGTTGTCCTTCAACGCTAGCAAAGCTTGCATTGAGTGCGATACGAGAGAAGATAAAGAGCGCTGCTAAGAGCGCAAGAGGGAGTGCGATAAATCCAAAGTAGAAGGGATGGCCGACTGCAAAGCCGATTCCGATTCCTCCTGCAAGGACTGCGATGAAGATCAGCGCCAGGAGGCTACCGATCCAAGGCTTAACACTCTTCGTAAGTGCGTAGGCATCGCGAATTGCTTTAAAGCGAGGCTCTCTGATCTTTGGCTCTTTTTTCTTCTTCTTAAACATGGGCGTTAGTTTAGGGGAGCGGGGGCAGTTCCACCAAGACGAACTGGAGCCCAGCGAGCACCAATATGGCTATCTGGATATCGAGATTGAACATCGAGAAGGAGTGCACTCATTGCCGCTCGTAATTGGGCCTCACCCTCTTCAATATCTGTATCTCTGGTGAAATGCAGCGGCTGGCCGAAGGTGACCAAGATAGGAAACTTATTTCTCTTTAGATCGCGCTTCACCTTTTTTGTCCAGAGTCGTTGCGATCCCCAAACGACAGCAGGGATAACAGGAACTCCAGCACCGACAGCCAATCGCACCGCACCTGATTTAAATTCCTTTAACTCAAAACTTACAGAGATTGTTCCTTCTGGAAAGATACCAACGAACTCACCGGATTCAAGTGCGCGTAGCGCTGTAGCAAAGGAAGCAGAGCCACTGGAACGATCAACGCTGATGTGATGCATTCCGCGAAGTAAAGGTCCGGCAACTTTATTATCGAAAAGTTCTTTCTTAGCCATGAAGCGAATCCATCGTTTTGCCGGTAGAGCTGCAGTTCCGATAAGAGCAAAATCGAGATAGCTCACGTGGTTCATCGCAAGAATAGCCCCGCCCTTGCGAGGAAGGTTCTCTTCGCCATTAAAATCAAAGCGCAGGCCAAGGTAGTTCCAGAATGTCTTCAGTGCTACGACAACTGGGGGATAGACAAGATCTGCCACGTTACTGCGCGCCTGCCTGAGCGCGAGATTCCATCGCCTGGCGATAGAGACGTCCTGCGCGATAACTACTGCGTACAAGCGGCCCACTCATCACACCAAGGAATCCTGCCTCTGTCGCCTCTTGGGCAAGTTCTACAAACTCTTCTGGCTTTACCCAACGCTCAACAGGGTGGTGCTTCATTGTTGGGCGCAGGTACTGAGTGATGGTGATGAGATCGCATCCTGCGGCATGAAGATCGACAAGTGCTTGTGAAATCTCTTCACGTGTCTCACCAAGACCCAAGATGAGATTGGACTTTGTAATCAATCCATAATCTCTTGCTTGCGTGATGACATTAAGTGAGCGATCGTATGTAAAGGCAGGGCGAATAGTTTTAAAGATACGGGGGACAGTCTCTAAGTTGTGAGCAAATACTTCAGGCTTTGCATCAAAGACTTGGTTGAGTAGATCTGGATTACCGCTGAAATCTGGGGCGAGCATCTCAACTCCGCAGCCAGGATTGATCTCATGAACTTTGCGAATTGTCTCGGCGTAGAGCCAAGCGCCTTCATCTTCTAGATCATCGCGGGTAACCCCGGTAATCGTTGCGTACTTAAGTCCCATAGTCTTGACCGACTCTGCAACTTTACGTGGCTCTTCGCGATCAATCGGAAGCGGTTTGCCTGTATCGATATTGCAGAAGTCGCAACGTCGCGTGCAGCGTTCGCCGCCGATAAGAAATGTCGCTTCTTTATCTTCCCAGCATTCAAAGATATTTGGACAGGCTGCCTCTTGGCAGACTGTGTGTAGCCCTTCACTCTTTACGAGAGTAAGAAGACGTGTGTACTCAGGACCCATATTGGCGCGCGTTTTGATCCACTCAGGCTTACGCTCAATCGGCGTCTGCGCATTACGAGCTTCGATACGTAACAATTTACGATCATCAGGCTGTGTGGTCATCTACTCACCTTCGCTAGTGATTCATACATATATTTCTCAACAATGGGTAAGACTTCTTCGACGCTAATACTACGGCCGAGTTCGATGGCAAGTGATGTGACGGTGGCATCCTCGATGCCGCAGGGGATGATTGCCCTAAATGCGCTCAGATCTGGCTCAACATTGAGGGCAAAACCATGCATGGTTACCCCTCCTGCGACGCGAATTCCGATTGCAGCGATCTTTCGTTCACCTTGACCGTCGACAACCCATACACCTGAGCGCCCATCGACTCTTGTGGTGGTAAGGCCGAGTTCCTTACAGGTTGCAATGAGTGCAGATTCAATCTCTCGGACATATCCGACAAGTTCTGTTGGTTCTGCTAATCGAATAATCGGGTAGCCGACTAATTGACCGAGCCCATGCCAGGTGATCTTTCCGCCGCGATCAACATCGATAACGAGTGTTCCATCATGTGGGCGCTCATGATCTTCTGTGCGTTTGCCTGCGGTGTAGACAGAAGGGTGTTCGACAATTACAAGAGTGTTTTCGCGCAAACCATCTCTGATCTCTTGGTGGAGTGATCGCTGTAGCTCTAGCGCATCGAGATACTCCATAACGCCAGCACGCTTGAGAGCAATTGGAGCATGTGAGGTAGATGAGTCGGCAACAGGCACAGCCCCAGCCTAAAGGTAGGCTTGCCTTCTTGCTAATCCGCCCGTGCTTTGCGAGGAAAGGCCCTCTTCTAGTGTCAACAGTGAACCAGACCCAATCAACCGGTAAGAACCGAAAGCCATATGCCCTAGCGATGTTGGTAGTGATCTCCTGGTTCATCATCAGCGGAATCTTCGGGCCACTCTTTGGAAAGCTGACCTCGGTTCAAGAAAATAACAACTCCTCCTTCCTCCCCAAGGGAGCGGAGGCAACACAAGCCTCAGAAGTTATTGCGACATTTTCTGATAAAGATTCTTTTACATTTCCTACCTTAATTCTCTTCGAAGGTAAGGGCGATGCTGCAACTTTTGCGGCGATTAACTCTCACCTAGCAACAGTTGGTGATCTGACTTTGGGCGGGACAACGGCGACGATTAAAGATTATCTAGCGCCAGCACAACAGATATCAGTCTTCCCATCAGAAGATGGGAAAGCAATCCTTGCCAATATTCCACTTGACGGAGCAGCCCTTGGCAAGGTCTTGCCAAATGACGAGCCAGTGCTACCGGCAATCATTGAAGCTCTGCGTGAAGATGTTGAACCGATTGCAAAAGCTAATGGCGTTGAATCTTACGTTACAGGTCCCGGTGGACTATTTGGTGATCTCTTTGCTGCCTTTGGAAGCATCGACTCAACCTTACTTCTGACCACGCTCGGTGTAGTTGCAGTCATTTTGATCGTCGTCTATCGATCGCCGATTCTTTGGATTATTCCTTTGGTCTCAGCGCTCTTTGCTCTGACGCTGGCTGGCGGAATTGTCTACTTGCTGGCTAAGAATGACATCATTGATGTCGATGGTCAGTCGCAAGGAATTTTGTCGATCTTAGTTATCGGAGCGGCAACTGATTACGCATTGCTATTGATCGCTCGCTATCGAGAAGAGTTACATCTTCACGAGAGCAGATTCTCTGCCATGCGCGCTGCCTATAAGGGAGTCTGGGAACCAATTCTTGCCTCAGGTTCAACGGTTGCAATCTCACTCTTGATTCTCCTTTTTAGCCAACTCTCAAATACAGCAGGTCTGGGTCCAGTTGGTGCAATTGGAATTGTCTGCGCAATGTTTACAATCCTGACTTTACTGCCAGCATTCTTACTCATCTTTGGTCGATGGATCTTCTGGCCACGCAGACCACTCTTTGATGGCGATGATCATGTCATGAGTGGAATGTGGTCAAAGGTAGGTACTTCAGTCGGAAAGAATCCACGTAAGGCGTGGGTGATCAGCGGATCAGTTCTTCTGCTCTTCGCCTTTGCTTCGACAACTCTGAAGACAGATGGTCTTGGAACTATCGATACCTTTACCGGTAACCCTGAATCAGTAGTCGGCCAGAAGAAGTTGGAGACGCATTTCCCTGGCGGTGAAGGAGATCCGACGCAAGTTGTTTTCTCGGCTGCAAAGATTGATCAGATGAGTGCAGCGCTTAGACAAGCACCCGGAGTGACAGATGTGACTCCGCAACTAGCCGGCCTACCAATACCGGGTCAGCCTCTGCCAGAAGTTGCCCAAGTTAATGGCAAGGTAATTCTCAATCTCACATTAAATAAGGCACCCGATAGCGTTGAGGCAGGCAACGATGTTCCTGAGATTCGACGTATCGCCAAGTCTGTCGATCCATCTGCTCTTGTTGGTGGAACTAGCGCGGTGTACTTCGATGTGAGAACTGCAAACTCAGAAGATAATCGCACAATCATCCCGATTGTTCTCTTGGCGATTACATTAATTCTCGGTTTGCTGCTACGAAGTATTATTAGCGCGATTCTCCTATTAGCTACGGTTGTGCTCTCGTATTTTGCAACCCTCGGAGTCTGTGCGTTGGTCTTCAACTATGTCTTTGGATTCCCTGGTGGAGATAACTCGTTCCCACTGTTTGCCTTCATCTTCTTGGTGGCTCTGGGAATCGATTACAACATCTTCCTCATGACTCGAGTTCGCGAAGAGTCACTCAAGATTGGCACTCGTGCAGGAGTAATCAAAGGGCTCACTGTTACTGGTGCCGTGATTACATCTGCAGGAATTGTCCTCGCAGCAACATTTGCAGTCCTTGGATTGCTTCCACTCGTGCCGTTGGCGCAACTTGGATTTGCTGTGGCATTCGGTGTCTTGCTCGACACCATCATTGTTCGCTCAATCTTAGTTCCAGCCCTCGTTCACGAGATCGGTCCTAAGGTCTGGTGGCCTTCAAAGCTTGCTAAGGAGTCGGTGAATTAACTCATGCGCGTTGGAATTGCAGGGTACGGCTTAGCGGGGCGTGTATTTCATGGCCCGCTACTTCGAGGCTGCGGATTTGAGATAGCCTCAATTCTTACGGCAAACCCTGATCGAATTACACAAGCAACGAGTGACTTTCCGGATGCAACTATTTTCTCTGCGCTAGATGCATTTCTGGATTCAGGCCTCGATTTAGTTGTCATCGCCTCAAGCAATGTGGCACACCTGCCGCAAGCAAAGGCTGCCCTGTCGCGAAAGATTCCAACGGTTGTTGATAAGCCGATGGGTCGCACCGTTGCAGAAGTTCAAGAGTTGATTGATTGTGCAGCCAGCAATGACACCCTGCTCACAACCTTCTTCAACCGCCGCTGGGATAGCGATAGTTTGACGATTAAGAAGTTATTAGCCACCGGTGAACTAGGAACTCCATTCCGATTCGATGGTCGCTTTGAACGTTTCCGCCCAGATCGAAACCCTGCATCATGGCGCGAGAATCTCTCACCTGAAGATGGTGGTGGATTACTCCTTGACCTCCAATCGCATTTGATCTCAACAGCACTTGATTACTTTGGACCAGCAGAAGTTGTCAGCGCTAGCGTTCGATCAATTCGCGGGGGATCAGATGATGATGTCACCGTGGTCTTGAAGCATGCTTCCGGCGTCGACTCGTATCTGGCGGCATCTGCAATTAGCGGAGCCCCGGGCCCTCGAGTTCGATTGCTCGGCAGTAAAGGTGCACTTGTGATTAGCGAATTAGATCCTCAAGAAGATGCGCTTCGACGAGGAGAAATTCCCATCGGCGGACAGTGGTCTAAGGCGATGGTTACTCCAGCCCATCTTCATCGAGGAGATGTCGTGACTCCAGTTGAGAGCATCTCTGGAAATTACGCCGCCTTCTACACCTTAGTTGCGGAGGCGATTGAGAGCGGCGGCCCAGCACCCGTCTCTCTCGATGATGCACTGCAGGTTGCACAACTTATTGAAAGAGCTCGTGAGATCAGTGTCCGATAACGAACTTCCAGTTGTCATCGTCGGTGCAGGGCTGGCTGGATTGTCGGCGGCAAAAACTCTCATTGATGCCGGCGTTAAGGTGCGAGTCCTCGAAGCAAATCCGGGTGTAGGTGGCCGAGTGCAGAGCGATCTGATTAATGGATATCGCTTCGATCGTGGATTTCAATTGATCAACGCTGCTTACCCCGAGCTAAAAGCCTTAGGCATTGTCGAAGAGTTGGATTTCATCTACGCACCGCGTGCAGTAGATGTCTCGCTCGATACAGAGGTCATTCGCTTAGGTGATCCGCGTAAGTACTTCTTCTCAGCCTTTAACTCTCAAACGGGATCGCTGGGGGAGAAGATTTCATTTATCAGATACCTGATTTCAAAGTCTGCCCACGGTGCAAGCGTTGAGAGTGAATTACTTGGCGCAGGGTGCGCAAGCCTCTACGTACGAGTGCTCAAACCTTTCCTTACGGGTGTATTTCTTGCAGATCCAGCGCGCGTAGATGCAACGAGTGGTCGCGAAATTATCAAGAGTTTCATCAGTGGTGCTCCCGGCCTGCCTTCTCTTGGCGCAGGTCGATTGACTGAAATCTTAGCAAGCCATATTGGTGTCATTGAAAACACTGTTCAAGTCAATGCTATTGCAGCGACAGAGTTAGAGACTTCTATCGGCCATATCTCTGCGAAGGCAATTATTGTTGCAACCGACCAGACAACTGCAGCGCAGTTACTTGAAATCGAAGAAGTTGGCCAAGAAGTCAGTTGCACGACTTGGTATCACTCGACCAAGAAGATGAGTGGCGGGGATGCCACCTTACGCGTGGATGGATTGGCTCGCGGACCCATCGTCAATTCCCTTGCAATTTCAGAATTACTACCCGCATCTGCACCGATAGATCGCACTCTGTACTCCAGTACGACGTTAGGGCATGCATCTGAGTCTGAGGTGCGACGCCACCTTGCTCTCATCTGGCAGGTAGATACCGCTGATTGGGAACTTGTTGCTAAGTACGACATAAAGAATGCATTGCCGTTATTTTCTCCAGGGCGATCTCGCGTGCAATCGTTGCAGGTGCGCGAAGGCATTTGGCGAGCTGGAGATTATTTAAGTGCGCCATCGCAAAATGGAGCGCTAGCCTCTGGGCGTCTTGCCGCCCTTGAATTAATTAATTCTCTATAAGGGCATCGAGGGCAGAGGTTACATGCGGGTAATCCCATGCAAATCCAGCATCGATAAGTTTCTGAGGGATGACCTTCTTTGAACCCAAAACCTCAGATGAGAATCCACCAAGAACAATCTTGAGTGCAATGGCAGGTGCTGGAAAGAGCGCTGGACGATGCATCGCTCGAGCAAGGGCTGCAGTAAATTCGCGGTTTGTCACAGGATTTGGTGAAGTCACGTTAATTGGACCTTCAATCGGATTTTCCAGCGCAAAGGTAATGGTGCGGATGACATCGTGGAGAGTGATCCATGACCACCACTGCTTACCTGATCCGAGTTTTCCGCCAAGACCAAAGCGAAAGAGTGGCAGCATCTTTCCGAGTGCGCCACCGGTTGGATCAAGAACCAAGCCAGTGCGAAGCTTTACGGTGCGCACACCTGTTGCTAAATCTGCAGCGCCTTCCCATTCGCGACAGACCGCTGCAAGAAAGTCATCTCCTGCGCGATCACTTTCGATGACAGCGCGGTTTCCTGACTCGCCATACCAACCGATTGCGCTAGCGCTAATAAAAACCTGCGGCTTTAATTCGGCAACTGCCTTGGCAATTGCTTCTGTACCAAGAAGGCGTGAGTTAAGGATTTGCGCTTTGTACTTCTTGCTCCAACGCTTATCGCCAACACCTACACCGGCTAGGTGAATTACTGCATCGACACCAGCAAGGGCTACAGAATCGACATAGCCTGTTGTTGGATCCCACTGAACTTCATCGGGGGAGACTGGAAGGCGACGCACAAGGCGCTGCACGGTGTGTCCTTCACTCTTCAGGTGGCCAACAAGTGCGCTACCGATAAGACCGGATGCGCCAGTAATGGCAATACGCTGAGGCAACATGAGAGTTAGAGACCCAAATCAGATTCGAAAGATCCGCCTTCAAGACGCTCTTTAAGAGTGACTAGGAAGCGAGCTGCATCTGCTCCATCGACAACGCGATGATCATATGAAAGTCCTAAGTAGACCATTGAGCGAATTGCAATTGTCTCGCCGCCGTCTTCACCGCGGACAACCATTGGACGCTTCACAACTGCGCCAAGACCCAAGATCGCAACCTGTGGCTGGTTGATGATCGGAGTATCAAAGAGCGCACCGCGTGAACCTGTGTTGGTCAAGGTAAATGTTCCACCACTGAGTTCATCAGGGTTGACCTTATTGTCGCGAGTGCGCGCAGCTAGATCTGCAATCTTGCGTGCAACGCCACCCATATTGAGATCACCTGCGTTGGCAATAACGGGAACAAGGAGACCGCGTTCTGTATCTACTGCAATACCGAGGTGTTCGGCACCGTGATAGATGATCTGGTCACCTTCTACAGATGAGTTAAGTACTGGATGCTGCTTGAGAGCTTCACAGACTGCAACTGCAAAGAAGGGAAGGAATGAGAGCTTGACGCCTTCACGTGATTCAAATGATGCCTTTGCACGATCACGAAGGCGAGCAATCTTTGTGACATCTACTTCAATGACTGTGGTCAACTGTGCAGAGACGGCAAGAGACTCAACCATGCGCGCTGCGATCACTTTACGAAGACGTGACATCGTCACAGTTGTTCCGCGAAGAGGTGATGCAGCAACTGGTGCGGCAGCACGTGGAGCAGCAGGGGCGGCAGGTGTTGAAACTGGAGCAGCTGTTGATTTAGCAGCAGCTTCAACATCTTCTCTGCGAATTCTTCCGCCGATACCTGTTCCTCTTATAGAGGCAAGGTTGACGCCCAATTCAGAGGCGAGCTTTCGTACGATCGGTGTGACATAGGAATCCTGTGGTTGCGAAATTGGAGCAGCTGCAACTGGTGCAGGTGGTGCAGCAACAACCGGGGGAGTAACCACTGGTGCTGCAGGTGGTGGCGTTACAACGACCGGTGCCGCAGCTACCGGAGCTGCAACTACTGGAGGCGCTGCAACTACTGGAGGCGCTGCAACTGGTGCTGCAGGGGCAGGTGCTGCGCCTGCTGTTCCAATCACTGCAAGACGTGCTCCGACTGGAACTGTGGAATCAACTGGAACATCAATAGCAATAAGAGTTCCGGCGACAGGTGAAGGAATTTCGGTATCTACTTTGTCGGTAGAGACTTCAAGTAGGGCTTCATCTACTGCAACGCTATCGCCAACGTTCTTAAGCCAACGAGTAACAGTTCCCTCGCTGACGCTCTCACCGAGTGCTGGCATCGTAATAATTGTTCCCGAACCGGCAGGAGCTGCAGGTGTTGCAGCAGGCGGTGGGGTAGCGGCAACGGGTGCTGCGACAGGTGCTGGTGTTTCAACGACCGGAGCTGCAGCAACAGGTGTGGCAGCAGGTGCCGCTGTTGGTGCTGGAGCAGCCGCGCCATCTTCAATAATTGCAAGATCTGCACCGACTGGGACTGTTGCATCTACTTGAACAAGAATCTTTGAGAGTGTTCCAGATACCGGGGAAGGGATCTCTGTATCAACCTTGTCAGTTGATACTTCAAGGAGTGGCTCATCGACGTTGATGTGATCGCCTTCGGCCTTAAGCCAACGAGTTACTGTTCCTTCGCTTACGCTCTCACCGAGAGCTGGCATCTTTACAGAGAATGTCATTGGTGTTCTCCCTTTATCCGTGTGCGTGAAGCGGTTTGCCGGCTAGAGCCATGTGCGCTTCGCCCATAGCTTCAGACATTGTTGGATGTGCGTGAATCAAAGGAGCAACATCTGCAGCAGTTGCTTCCCAGTTAAAGATCAATTGCGCTTCGGCAAGAAGTTCACCAACGCGCGAACCGACCATATGAATTCCAAGAACTGGACCGTTCTTTTCGGCGACGAGTTTGATTGATCCTGAAGTTCCTAGGATCTGTGCCTTACCGTTTCCAGCTAAGTCATAGTTAAGTTCAACGACATCATGTCCGCGCTCTTTAGCTTGTGCGGTGGTCAAGCCAACTGAGGCAACCTCAGGCTCTGAATATGTCACGCGAGGAACTCCGTCATAATTAATTGGGCGAGGATTTAGCCCTGCGATTTCTTCTGCGACAAGGATTCCCTCTTGGAAGCCCACGTGCGCTAATTGCAGAGTAGGGATCAAGTCACCCACTGCCCAGATTCCTGGAACATTGGTGCGGCACTTGTCATCAACGATCACATAACCGCGATCCATAGTAATTCCCTGCTCTTCATAACCTAGGTTTGCAGAGACTGGACCGCGACCTACGGAGACGAGAAGGAGTTCAGCGCTAAAGGTGCGACCATCTTCGAGCTCGACAGTGACTCCATCGGCCGTGACTGTGTGTGACTTGAAGCGGACTCCAAGTTCAAAGTTAATTCCGCGCTTGCGATAAGCGCGCTCAAGAAGCTTTGAAGATGACTCATCTTCCAGAGCGATCAGGTGAGGCAGACCTTCAATGATTGTCACATCAGAGCCAAATGACTTCCAGACTGAGGCAAATTCACATCCGATGACTCCGCCACCAAGAACGATGACGCTCTTTGGAATGTAATCAAGTTTTGTGCCGTGATCTGAGGTGATGACGCGCTTTCCATCAATCTCAAGACCTGGGAGAGTTTTCGCATATGAACCGGTAGCCAAGATGACGTTCTTGCCGGTGTAGCGAGTTCCATTTACTTCTACGGTGTCGCGAGAGACTAACTTTCCATAGCCTTCGACAAAGGTAATTCCACGAGATTTAACGAGCCCTTGGAGGCCCTTATAAAGTTTGGTGATGACTCCATCTTTATATGAATTAACTCCATTCATATCGATTGAGTTAAGAGTTGTATTGACGCCAAAGTGTGAGGATTCGCGAGCGGTATCTGCAACTTCACCTGCATGCAGGAGCGCTTTCGTTGGGATACATCCGCGGTGAAGGCATGTTCCACCAACCTTGTCAGCTTCGATCAGTACAACGGAGAGTCCGAGTTGGGCGCTACGAAGTGCGGCTGCATATCCACCGCTACCGCCACCGAGTACTACGAGATCGACGTTCGACAAGAGATTGACTCCTTTGCTTATCTGACCGCAGGGCCTATACCCATATCTTGCCAGTCTGACCGCTCAATGACTAACTGACCTCGGCGAGAGATCACATAATGAGAGGCAGGTAACGCTAGGTGCTTCTGGCTTGGCTTAGATCTGGGCCTTGGCCGCTGCAACGAGCGAACGAAGGCCGATTCCTGTTCCACCAACGGGGGTGTAGCCATGGGCGCTGCGATCGTTATAGGCAGGACCAGCAATATCTAAGTGCAACCATGGAAGATCATCAGAGACGAACTCTTTGAGGAATATTCCGGCGACGAGCATTCCACCCATGCGATCTCCGATATTTGCAAGATCTGCAACAGGAGAATCAAGTGAAGCGCGCAACTCTGATGGAAGTGGCATTGGCCAGAACTGCTCACCCGTTGTCTGGGTAACTGCCAGAAATGCCGATGAGAGAGCTTCGTTATTTGTCATCACAGCAGATGTACGGGTGCCAAGAGCAACTACCTGTGCACCAGTAAGAGTTGCGATATCAAAGATTGCATCAAGGTTCTTCTCTTCCTGAGCGCGCTGCAGTGCATCAGCTAGAACTAGGCGACCTTCTGCATCTGGATTGAGAACCTCGACAGTCTTGCCACCATAAATTGTGATGATGTCACTTGGTCGAGTTGCATTGTCGCTGACCATATTTTCTGCAAGTGGCGCCCAGACATCGATTGCAACTGGCAATTTCAGCGCAGCGATCGCTAAGACAGAGGCGCAGACTGCGGCCGCTCCGCTCATATCCGACTTCATCGCCTCCATGCCAAGTGCTGGCTTGAGTGCAAGACCACCGCTATCGAAGGTGATTCCCTTACCAACAAATGCGTAACGCTTAGCTGGCTTTACCTTTCCTGTCGGTGTGTAGGTAATGCGAACCAGACGTGGGGGATTTGCAGAGCCCTGGCCAACTGCTGTGATTCCGCCATATCCCTTGCTCTTCAACGTTGTCTCTGTCATCACTGTGATGGAAAGTCCTGCGCGAGCTCCTCCTGCAGCCTTGACCTCTGCGGCCATACATTCTGCAAATGTTGCGGGGTTGAGGTGGCTAGGCGGGGTGTTAATAAGGTCGCGTGTAAGGAATGTGTACTGGGCAATTACTGCTGCCTCAACGGCCGCTTCTTTATATTCAGCCTTTGCAGCATGTGATGTGTAGATTTTTGCCGCACCTAAAGAAGAGTTACTGGTAACAACTTCATCACTTCTAAATTCATTAAAGAGATATGCGCCAAGACCAGCACCTTGGGCTACTGCTGCAACGCCTTCTACATCACGAGCTGGAAGAGCAAAGGTTGCAGACTTCTGATTGATAAGCGTTCGTGCTGCAGCACCTGCTGCGCGACGTAGAGTTTCATGACCATACGCGGATGAGACTTTTCCAAGTCCGGTAAAGATTAAGAGTCGAACAGAGTTGCCAGGGATCTTGATGACTTCATCAGCCTTACCTGTGGCACCCATATCACCAAGAATCTCTTCTAAGCTCTTAGCATCGAGTGCGAGATCTCCTGATTCGATGACCAGTGTTGCCTTGCCACCTTTACGTGCAGGTTGGCCCTGGGCCAGACCGACTACAAGGATGTCATCTGTCAGTGATGAGGTAAGAGAGAGTGTGGTCATAGTCGAAGTCACAGATACCTTTCCAAAGTTTCGGAAGCGCCATCTGCCGCTTCCTAGCGCCGTAAGTGTAGGTTGATGGGATGAAAAATTCACCTTTGCACAGTCGCCACCTAGCCCTTGAGGCGAAGATGGCCGATTTTGGCGGCTGGCTCATGCCTATTGAGTATCCAGGTGCGGGAGTCTTAGCCGAACATGGCGCTGTGCGTGAGCGCGTTGGCCTCTTTGATGTCTCACACTTAGGAAAAGCGCGAGTAACAGGTGAAGGCGCCCTTGATTTTCTCAACGCTGTATTTACAAATGATCTCTCTCGCATTACCGATGGACAAGCCCAGTACACGCTCTTATGTAATCAACAAGGCGGAGTGATTGATGATCTGATTGTGTATCGCAATAGCTCGACCGATTTATTCTTAGTTCCGAATGCATCGAACACGAGCGATGTTGTTCGCGTCTTAAAGGAGAGTGCTCCAGCGGGGATTACCGTTGAAAATCTCCATGAAGAGTTCGGTGTGATTGCTCTTCAAGGGCCAAAAGCTGCTTCGGTACTTCAAAAACTTGGAGCAGAACCTGCGATGGATTACATGGCCTTTTCGCAGATGAATATTGGCGGAGCCGATGTGATCGTATGTCGCACTGGATACACCGGCGAGCACGGCTATGAATTGATTCCGCAGAGGGCAGATGTTGAAAAGGTCTGGGATCTCTGCGCTGCGGCAGTTAAGGCAGAAGATGGACTCATCTGTGGACTCGGATCACGTGACACCTTGCGCACAGAGATGGGTTATCCGCTCCACGGCCATGAACTCTCTCTCGAGATTTCTCCAGTGCAGGCAAGTGCAACATGGGCCATCGGCTGGAAGAAGGGGGAATTTCATGGAAGCCAAGCGCTCACTGCACAGAAAAATTCTGGCGCAACTAGACGTATGCGAGGGATTAAATCCAATGACCGCGGAATTCCTCGTGCGGATATGGAGATCAAAGATAGCGCCGGTAACTCGGTAGGTATTGTGACAAGCGGAACGTTCTCTCCGACCCTTCGCGTGGGAATCGGACTTGCGCTGATCGATACCGCGCTGACAATTGGAGATCAGATAACAATCGATATTCGAGGGCGAGAGTCAACTGCAACGATCGTCGAATTCCCCTTTGTGCCGTCCCACGTTCGCTAGATCTTTACCTGCGTAGCTTCCCGGAACTCGATGGGGCTTAGAAAAGCTGCCTTAAAGTATGTTCGTCTTAACGCACGGAGAAATGGTGTTGCAGTCAGCGCAATGAGGGCCGAAGTTAATATCGCTCGCGGAATATCCCATGCCATAGAAGAGGCAAAGTGGAATGCGATAAAGCGTGAGAGGTTTTCACTCAACTCTCCACCTGGAATGTATGAAAGCTCTGTGCTGGAACCAAGAACCCATGGCCAGAATTGAAGATCCATCAGTAAACCAAAGGCGAATGATGCGATGACTCCGATGAAAATCAACATCACCTTCTCACTAACTCCGCGAATTAATCTTCCGCCAATTTTCTGAGGGAGCGATCCAGCCAGTAAGCCAATCCAGCCTGCCGCAAAGATTTGATAAGAAAGCCACGGTCCTACTCCACCTGTGATCAACGCCGAAGTTGTCATCGATGTAACGCCTAAGAGAAAACCCCATGAGGGTCCAAATACTCTTGCCGCAATGATGAGAGCAAACCAAATTGGCTCAAGACCGGCAGCTCCTGCTCCAAGTGGACGAAGCAAGGTGATGAATGCGCTCATCACGCCAAGGAGAGCGATCGATTTTGCATCGATCGATCCGATGCCAATTTCAGAGATAAGGAGAAAGACAGATGCTGCGATGGCAACGACAAAGATCCACTGCAGATTACCGGCGTAGAAGAATGGCCAGATAAATCCTGCCAACGCAACAAGAGATGTAAAGGTGAGAACGATCTTTGATTGGCGCGAAAGTCGATAGATATCTAAGGTGCTTTTCATTTCACACCATCAGAATCAGTGGCATGTGAAATTGCCTGGAGAGCATCTTTGACTGTGAGCCACGGTGCAGGTGACATGACCTTTGCAACTTGAGGCGCGAAGGCGGGAGATGAGAGAAGTACATCAACAGTTGCTCCATCTGCAACAACATCACCATCTGCGATAAAGACAACGCGATCTGCAACTTCTGCAACTAACTCGACATCGTGGGTTGCAATCAATACGCACTTTCCGAGATTGCGTGCATATGAGACAAGAGTGTCAACGAGAAGCGCCTTTGCTTGATAATCCAAGCCACGTGTGGGTTCATCCATGATCAAAACTTCTGGGGCGCTGCACAGGATCAGTGCGAGTACTAAAGAAAGTCGCTGCCCCTCGGAGAGGTCACGCGGATGGGCCTCGGGATTAACTGTCGGAGTTAATCGCTCCAGAAAGGCAAGGGTCGATCCAGCTTCTAACCCGTTGTCACGATCACTTGCCGCACACTCTTTGGCAACCGATGGGTGGATCAGCAGGTCACTAGGTTCTTGTGGAATGTAGCCAATCTTCTTTAATCGATCGATACCATGGAGATCGACGGGATTGCCACCTAGAACCGTTACCGAGCCACTATCGGATGAATGAAATCCCACGATGGATTTAAAGAGCGTGCTTTTTCCTGCGCCATTTCTTCCCATGACCGCTGTGATTTCACCTGCCTTGAAATCGAGTGAAATTTCACGCAAGGCGATCTTCTGCCCATAGCTATGTGAGAGCCGGTCAATTTCTACAACGCCCTGACCTGTTGATCTGGATGGTTGTGAAACAAGGGGAGTGAAGTCTCGTAGATGAGAGGTCATGCGGCGAACTTCGCGCACACTTGTTCCCACTGAATCTAAATTGAGCGCTCTCGCTAAATGAACAATAGGAGGAGCAATCGTTGAGCGCTTGAGAATCTCTTCAGGGATATCAATCTCTGCCTGGCCATTACTTGAAATAGAGATAATGCGATCGGCGAAGCCGATGACTCGTTCAAGCTTATGTTCTGAGATAACAACTGTGAGGCCAAGATCATGTACCAATCGATGCAGGATTGAGAGAACCTCTTCGGCTGCGATTGGATCTAGCGCAGATGTTGGTTCATCAAGGACGAGAACCTTGGGATGCATCACCAGTGCACTGCCAATTGCTACGCGTTGCTGCTCGCCGCCGCTGAGTGTTGAGATCGACCGTTGACGCAAGTGCGTAAGTGAGAGCAGATCAAGAATCTCCTCAACACGCTTTCGCATCACATCTTGCGAAAAGTTAAGCGCCTCCATCCCAAAGACAAGCTCTTCTTCAACAGTATCTGTGACAAAGCCATGTGCTGGGTTCTGTCCGACAATGCCGATGATGTGGGCTAGCCCGCCAGGCTTTGTCAGTGATGTGGAGATGCCATCGACGGAGATATCTCCGGCCAAGATTCCACCTGTGTGATGGGGGACCAGCCCATTAATTAGACGTAGCAGTGAAGATTTGCCCGAACCGGTTGCCCCGATAACAAGGACCATCTCACCTTCTTCAATCGTAAATGAGAGATTATCAAAGACAGTTCGAAGAGAATGTGGGTAGATGAGCGAGACGTTATTAAATGTAATCATCTAGAAACCCACCATCGCAAGGGGAATGAAGGCAAGCGATGCGGCGATAACGGTGACGTCGTGACCGAGCAACTTCTCGCGTCGATAACGCGAACGTTTGCGTGAAAAGCCATAGCCTCGTGAATCCATCGCAGCGGCTAAATCTAAAGAGCGTGCCAGCGACTCTTCAAGGAGAGGAAGAGCAACACCTGACCAACCACGACGTTCAATTCCGCGCATTCGTTGCGCGCTCTTGATGCGAGATGCGCTCGAGACCAACTGTGGGAGTACCGATGTAGCAATTACTAGCGCCACACCAAATTCATAGATAAAGATTGGCATCTGACGTAAGAGTCGATGTGGAGATGTCAGAGATGTAGCAGCGGCAAAGATGCAGATCAGGGTTGCGATGTGAACGCCTTCACCGATAGCAAAGAACAATCTCTCTTGAGTAATTGCTCCACCGATTCGAATTCCAGCCATCCAGTCAGGCAGGTAGAGAATTGGTAACTCAAAGAGGGTGGTACCTGGAACTGGGACTCCGATTGCAACCCCGATAAAGGTGCGAATTGCAATGATGATCGCTGCAATCTTGAGTGCAAACCATAAACCGCCAGACCACGGAGTCTTATCGAGTGCGCTTTGATTTGCGCGAAAGACGATGAAGGAGATTCCAGCCACGACCGCCAGATTGAAGGCGATGTGATCGGCTAGGGAGACTGCGATAGCGAGAACAATCGCACCTATCCACCACGTCAGTGGGTGGAATCTCTTCTTCATCATCTACTTCCGATTAATCGATCTACTTCGAGGCAAGCTCTGCTGGAGTAGGAATTTCAACTCCGCACTCTTTGCGTGGGTATCCAGCAAGTCCACAAATCAGTCCCGATTTGTCTGCACGTACTCGAACGACCTTGCCAAGAACATCGATACCTTGAGCCTTCTTATCAATGACAATGCAACGCTTTACCGTCTTAAGTGGTTTCTCTCCATTCGGAGAAAGGTATGCCGCTCCGAAATCAATAACAATGCCAATGCGCTTCTTCCCAGCAACTGCGCGAGTTTTTCCGCAGAGCGTTTGGAAATCTGGAAGTACAGATGGTGATGATGCATCTGGAACAGCATCACTTGAGAATGTAAATGCCCATCCTTCTACAGCGCCATCTGCGATGTTTACAGTAGGTCCTGTCATTGCAGCAGTCCATGCAGTTGCCTTAGGGGCTGCTTGAAAATATCCCCAGTAGCGATAGCCGGAACCGGCAGCAGATGCCGGAGTGAGGGATGAAAGTGTTGAGAGTGCCATGGCAACAGTGGCCAGTAGTGCGAATTTCTTTTTCATGTGTCTGGAGCTCCTCATTGTGTGAGAGTCTCACAGGGGTAGCTCAAGAGATGCGATTGCACGCCTATCTTAGGACTACGCCCCGCAAACCTCGGCGGGTGTTGGTCAACGTTCTTAGATAGGTAATCCGACTATGAGCGATAAACGCTCTTACGGTTGCGGGTCAGCGTCGGATTTGCACCGAACTTCCCCTATAAAAGAACTGTTATGAAGTTGTGTTCGTACCCTAGCGGCTGGCTAGAACTTTTCGCCCAATGCCACGCCAGGCTTTGGTGCACGCATGCGGCGCATCTGAGTTGAGCGTAGCCACCCATACATTCCCAAACCTTTGAGAGGTTCTCCTGGGAATCGAGCTGCCACTTCGCGCTTGATGCGCTTGGTGAGGAAGATGCCATCGACGACTGATGCGAAGAGAACTGCGTACATCAATGTGACGCCCATGACGGCGGCAACGGCTACCGGAATGAGTGAGATGACAAGAACAATTCCGATAATGGGCAAGAAATATTCACCGATAGAACGACGTGAATCTACGTAGTTGCGAACATACTTCTTGACAGGTCCCTTGTCGCGAACCGGAAGTGCACTCTCATCGCCGCGCAAATAGGCAGCGCGTTGTGCCATGCGCGCAGCTCGTGCGGCAGATTTTTGTCGCGCCTTCTCTTCCTTGGTGTGAGCAGGTGCAAGTGGTGACACCTTGCGTGCTGACTCCGCATCCTTACGCTTTGGAGTAGGGCGCCCCTTCTTCTGCGGGGATTGCGACTTCTCGTTCGGTACCTCTTTGCTCATGGGTGGACTATAGAGCGAGCATTCGTTCAAGTGCCAGTTGAGAGAACTTCTTTACCTTCGCGTCAACGGTGATCTGGTTGACAATATGTCCAGCCACCAGAGACTCCATTGCCCAGACCAAGTGGGGTAGGTCGATTCGGTTCATCGTTGAGCAGTAGCAGAGGGTCTTGTCGAGAAAGACAATTGTTTTATCAGGGTGAGCTTTAGCAAGGCGTGAGACAAGATTGAATTCCGTTCCGATAGCCCACGCACTTCCCGCCGGGGCTGCCTCGATCGTCTTGATAATGAATTCGGTGCTGCCAACGACATCGGCGTGAGTGACGACTTCATGGGTGCACTCAGGGTGAACCAAAATTTTTACCTCTGGAATGCGGCTGCGAACATCGTCGATAGATTCCTTTGAAAATCTTCCATGCACAGAGCAATGCCCACGCCACAAAAGTACTTTGGCGCTGCGAATCTGATCTTCAGTGAGTCCGCCCATCGGCTTCCATGGATTCCAGAGCACGCAATCTTCGAGTGTGAGACCCAAATCCTTCACAGCAGTATTGCGTCCAAGGTGTTGATCGGGGAGGAAGAGAATTTTCTCGCCCTGCGTAAATGCCCAGCTCATCGCCGATTTTGCATTTGAGGATGTACAGACAGTTCCACCATGTTCGCCGGTAAATGATTTGATTGCAGCAGATGAATTCATATACGTCACAGGAATCGTTTGTGATGCAACACCGAGTGATTGAAGAACTTTCCAACATTCATCTACTTGTGCCGCAGTTGCCATATCGGCCATGGAACATCCAGCAGCCAGATCAGGAAGAATTACCTTCTGTCGATCACTTGTTAATATGTCGGCGCTCTCTGCCATGAAGTGCACGCCGCAGAAGATGACAAACTCTGCTGAACTTTGGGCCTGTGCTGCTTGTGCCAACTTAAATGAATCGCCCGTGATATCTGCAAACTCAATAACTTCATCGCGCTGATAGTGATGGCCTAAGACGATGGCGCGATCACCCAAGGCCGCTCGCGCAGCTCTCGCTCTGGCGACAAGGTCAGGATCACTGGCTGCAGGGATTTCACCGGCACAGGTCACTCCACGCTCTGAGAGCGGGTCGGCCCCAGCCCCAAGGAGAAGGAGGTTGGTCACAGTGCTTGATGACATGTCTCTATTCTCACCTATAAAAGTCGCAGATGCGAAGTGACAGGGGTACTCTTTTACCCATGACAACACAGGACACCACTTCAACAACAACCAGCATCGCACTTACCGATGGAGCAGCAGCCAAGGTTGCAGCGCTATTGGCCCAAGAAGGTGCTGATGATCTCTACCTTCGTGTTGAGGTTCAGCCTGGTGGATGTTCAGGTCTTCGCTATCAGCTCTTCTTTGATAACCGCGAGCTAGAAGGCGATGTTGTTCGCATGTTTGGAACAGTCAAGGTAGTTACTGGAAAGCTCAGCGATCCTTACTTGATGGGTGCAACAATCGATTTCGTTGACACCATTGAGAAGCAGGGCTTTACGATCGATAATCCAAATGCGCAGGGCTCATGTGCCTGCGGTGATTCTTTCAACTAATCCCCACATTTAGTTCTTCTTACTTGTAGATTCTCGCCCTATGAAGATAGGTGTTGCAGGATCAGTCGGTCGCGACCACATCATGACTTTCCCAGGAAAGTTCTCTGATTCTGTAGTCGTTGGTTCCCTTGAAAAACTCTCCCTCTCCTTCCTTGTTGACGGTCTAGAAGTTCGTCGCGGGGGATGTGCGGCCAACATATGTTTCGGTCTTGGAGTACTTGGCCACAACCCGGTTCTTATTGCAGCCGTTGGAAAAGATTGGCCTGATTACAACGCTTGGCTCACTCGCCATGGCGTTGATACCTCTCATGCGCTGGTTTCAACTACTCAATTCACCGCACTCTTCACAGTGACGACTGACTCTGAGCACAATCAATTTGCATCCTTCTTTCCAGGTGCAATGTCTGAAGCACGCAACATTGAGTTACAACCCATCATTGATAGAGAGGGCAGCCTCGATCTCTTGGTGATTTCTCCTGATGATCCAGATGCGATGTTGCGCCATACCCAGGTAGCCCTCTCCAAGGGAATTCCAGTGCTGGCAGATCCATCGCAGCAGATGGCTCGTCTTTCAGGAGAAGAGATTAAGGCGTTGAT
>JACCDK010900733.1_pt1 | contig 22094 bp, 22 predicted proteins | sample 7445871 | NCBI WGS metagenome assembly JACCDK01 (sample SAMN15323436, study PRJNA562643) | freshwater metagenome | isolation source: river surface water | place: USA:Blue River Watershed | collected 2017-08-15
AATGGTTGGGTCTGGCTTAGAACGAAAACTAAGAAACGAGGGTTATCATAATATTGTTACAAGAACATCTTCTGAATTAGATTTAAGAAATCAACAAGCGGTTAATGAATTCTTTGAAAAAGAAAAACCGGCATATGTAATTCTTGCTGCAGCAAAAGTGGGAGGCATTCATGCAAACAATACTTATAGGGCAGAATTCATTTATGACAACTTGATGATTGAAGCTAATATTATTCATGCTGCTTATTTAAATAAGGTAACTAAGTTGCTCTTTCTAGGATCATCTTGTATTTATCCTAAGATGGCACCGCAGCCATTAAAGGAAGAATATCTATTAAGTGGATATTTAGAACAGACAAATCAACCCTATGCAATTGCAAAAATAGCTGGTATTGAAATGTGTGATAGTTATAGAGCACAGTATGGTTGTAATTTTATTTCTGCAATGCCTACTAATTTGTATGGCACAAATGATAATTACCATCCAGAGAATTCACATGTGTTGCCCGCATTGATCAGAAGAATTTGTTTAGCAAAAAAGAATAATGAACCGACTGTTACTATTTGGGGTACTGGAACCCCAAGGAGAGAATTTTTACATGTAGATGATTTAGCTGATGCTTGTTATTTTTTATTGAAAAATTATAATGAACAAGGTTTAGTGAATATAGGATGTGGAACTGATGTTTCAATAAAAGAATTAGCAGAAATAATAGTTGCTGAAGTTGGTTATGAAGGCCAACTCATTTTTGATACAACCAAACCAGATGGGACTCCTAGGAAATTAATGGATATAAGCAAATTAAATATGCTTGGATGGGAACCTCAAATTAATTTGAAAGAAGGAATTGTTAAAACTTTAAAAGAATTTTTAAATCAAAATTAAAATTAAAATAATTTATGGGTAATAAAATTTGTATTGTTGGATTGGGTTATGTTGGGTTACCTCTCGCAGTTGAATTTAGTAAAAAATTTATTGTTATAGGTTTTGATTTAAATTCAAATAGAATTGAAGAATTAAAGAAATGCATTGATAAAACTAATGAGGTAGAAGAATCAGAATTAAAAAAAGTAAAAAATTTAAATTATACAAACAATATTAGTGATATAAAAGATTGTAATACATTTATTATAACAGTTCCAACACCAATCAATGAATTCAAGTCGCCAGACTTGAGCCCATTACAAAGTGCTACTAAAATGATTGGAAAAATTTTAAAAAAAAATGATTTAGTTATTTATGAAAGCACTGTTTATCCTGGTTGTACTGAAGAAGTGTGTGTGCCGATATTAGAATCGGAAAGCGGCTTAAAATTTAATATTGATTTTTTTTGCGGATATTCTCCAGAAAGAATAAACCCAGGAGATAAAATAAATACTCTAACGAAAATTGTAAAAGTTACATCCGGCTCAAATTTAGAGACCTCAATCAAGGTAGATAATTTGTATAAAAATATAATAAGTGCGGGTACGCACATGGCTCCAAGTATTAAAGTTGCAGAAGCATCAAAAGCGATTGAAAATGCACAAAGAGATGTTAATATTTCTTTTGTTAATGAATTGGCATTAATTTTTGACCGCCTATCAATCGACACTAGCGATGTTCTTGATGCTGCGGGAACTAAATGGAATTTTTTAAAATACAAACCGGGACTTGTAGGTGGTCATTGTATTGGCGTTGACCCCTATTATCTTGCTCATAAAGCAGAAAGCGTTGGGTATTATCCGCAAGTGATTTTATCTGGAAGAAGAGTAAATGATTTAATTGGAATTTTTGTTGCAAATAAAGTCGTTAAACTCATGATTAAAAAAGGTATTCCAATTAAAAATTCTAAAGTTTTAATATTGGGTATTACTTTTAAAGAAAACTGTCCCGATATTAGGAATTCTAAAGTTATTGACATCTATAATGAATTAATACAATTTGGATTAAATGTTTCGGTTTATGATCCTATTGCTTCAGCAATTGAAGTAAAAAAAGAGTATAAAATTAATTTAATAGAAGATTTAGAAAAAAATTATGATGCAGTTGTTTTAGCTGTTTCTCATAATGAATTTCAAAACATAAATTTCAAAGCAATTCTAAATTTAAATTCTATTTTATTTGACACAAAGTCATTTTTAAATAGAAGCATAGTTGATGGTAGACTATAAAATATTTTAAAGTATGAAAGCAGTTATTTTAGCAGGTGGATTGGGTACAAGAATTTCGGAAGAAACTCACTTGAAGCCCAAGCCAATGATAGAAATTGGAGGAATGCCTATTTTATGGCATATTATGAAATTGTATTCAAGTCATTCAGTTAATGAATTTATAATCTGTTGTGGTTATAAAGGTTATGTTATTAAAGAGTATTTTGCTAATTACTTTTTGCACATGTCAGATGTTACATTTGATATGAGTTCAAATAAAATGGAAGTGCATCATAAAAATGCAGAACCTTGGAGGGTGACACTTGTAGATACTGGAAATGAATCAATGACTGGAGGTCGTTTAAAAAGAGTTAAAAAATATTTAGAAGAAGAAGAGTTATTTTGTTTTACTTATGGTGATGGATTAAGTAATGTAAATATTACTAAAGAAATTGAATTTCATAAAAATCATGGAAAACTTGCAACTATAACCGCAGTGATGCCTCCAGGTCGTTATGGTGCAATTGTAAGAGAAAGTGAAGTTGTGACTGGCTTTGTAGAAAAACCTCGAGGAGATGGTGGATTGATTAATGGAGGTTTTTTTGTTTTATCTCCAAAAGTAATCGATTTTATAGAAGGTGATAATATTAGTTGGGAAAATGAACCATTAAATAAATTAGCTTCACTTGGAGAATTACAATGTTTTGAGCATTTTGATTTTTGGCAACCAATGGATACTTTGCGAGAAAAAAATTTACTGGAAGATTTATGGAATTCTGGAAAAGCCCCATGGAAAATTTGGAAATAATAAAAAATAATAAATCAATGAAAATTTTAATTACAGGTAATTTAGGCTATGTTGGTTCCGTTTTGGTAGATTATTTAAGAAAAAAATATCAAGACATTTATATTATTGGATATGATATAGGTTATTTCGCACATTGTTTAAATGAGAAAGATTTTTTACCTGAAATAAGTTGTGATGAACAATACTTTGGTGATATAAGGAATTTTCCCGAAGATTTACTAACTAACATTGACGCGGTGGTTCATTTATCTGCAATTTCGAATGACCCAATGGGAAAAGAGTTCGAAAAAGTTACTTATGATATTAATCTACAAGCAAGTGTTAATTTTGCCAACAAAGCTTCAAATAAAGGAGTGAAAAATTTTGTATTTGCATCAAGTTGTTCTGTTTATGGCTCAGCTTCGGAAATGCCCAAATCAGAAAATGATTTAACTGACCCATTAACTGCATATGCAATTTCTAAAATAAATCTAGAAAAAGAGCTTAAAAACATAAGTAGTAATTCAAATATGGTTATAACTTGTTTAAGGTTTGCTACAGCATGCGGATATTCCAGAAGATTGAGATTAGATCTTGTTTTAAATGATTTTGTTTCCTCAGCAATATTTAATGGAGAAATAAATGTTTTGAGTGATGGATCTCCATGGAGACCTTTGATTGATGTAAAGGATATGTCTTTAGCAATAGATTGGGCTTCAAAAAGAGAAAAAGATAATGGTGGAAAGTTTTTATTCATAAACACAGGTTCGAATAAAAATAATTTTCAAGTAAAAGAATTGGCAAGTTTAGTAAATGCTGTTATTCCAAACTTAAAAGTCAATATTAATACAAATGCTTTACCTGACAAACGCTCTTATAAGGTAGATTTTAGTTTGTTTGAACAACTTGCTCCAGATTTTACTCCAAAAATAAATATAAACCAGTCAATAGATGAATTGATAAATGGAATTTCAAAGTTAAGTATGAACTTTGATGATTTTAGAGACTCTGAATATATGCGATTAAATACTTTGAGGTCTCATATAAAAGCAAATAGATTGAATAAAGATTTAAAATGGACTTTTAAAATTTAATAAATATGAAATTTTTTTCTACAATTTTCGAAGAAGTTTTTTTAATCGGTTTAGAGCCAAGGGAAGACGAAAGAGGTATGTTTTCCAGAGCTTTTTGTCATAAAGAATTTAAAGATATGAATCTAGAGTATAATTTTATACAAGCAAATATTAATTCTAACAAAAAACCGGGTATTATAAGAGGTATGCATTTTCAAACAGATTTCGCTGCCGAGGTAAAATTAGTAAGGTGTATAAGTGGAGCCATATATGATGTAGTTGTAGATATTAGAAAAGAATCACCTACCTACTTAAAATCATTTGGAGCCGAATTGACTCAAGAAAATGGATTAGCGATGTATGTACCAAAAGGCTTTGCCCATGGATATCAATCATTAACTACTGGCTCAACTGCATTTTATCTTGTAAGTAGTGAGTATAATCCCAAATATGAAGGTGGTATTAGGCCTAATGATCCAAAATTAGATATCAAATGGCCCTTAGAAAATTTAATATTATCTGAAAAAGATAAAAACTGGCCTTTACTATAAAATTAAAATATGGAAAAAAAATTAATTGCAATTTCGGGTTCAACTGGTTTTGTAGGTAAAAAAATACTTTCAGAAATATCCAAGTTGAATCATTTAAATATAAGATTATTTTTGAGAGATAATGTTGAGCATAAAAACTCCAATGATTTTTATACTAAAGATTTATTTTCAGAAAGTATCGATAATTTGGTAGTTGCATTAAGTGGTGTTCATACATTAATACATTTAGCGTGGTATGTAGAGCCTGGAAAATATTTACAATCTGATTTAAATTTAGAATGTCTGAATGGAACTTTAAAACTTGCAATCGCTGCAAAAAAAGCTGGTGTAAAAAAAATTGTTGGAATTGGAACATGTTTTGAATACGATCTGACCCAAGATAAATTATCAATTGAATCAGTATTAAAACCAACTAGCTTATATGCTGCTGCTAAATTGTCTGTCTTTAATTGTTTAAGTGAGTTTTGTAAAGATGCAAAAATAGATTTTTTGTGGTGTAGACTCTTTTATTTGTTCGGTGATGGAGAAGATGAGAGAAGATTAGTTCCTTATATAGAAAATCAACTAAGAAATAATTTGCCAGCTGAATTAACAAGTGGAAACCAAATTAGAGATTTTATTGAAGTTACTGAAGCAGCTAAAATGATTCTTGATTACTCATTGAATAACGTAAATGGTCCAAAAAATATTTGCTCTGGTAATGGAATTACAGTTAGACAACTCGCAGAAAAAATTGCTGATAAATATAATCGAAGAGATTTATTAAAATTTGGTACCAGGCCCGATAATTTAGTAGATCCTCCTTGTGTTATTGGTATAAAATAAAAATAATGATAAATAGTATTTTCCATCAAAAAGATTTCCCTGTTTTTCAACAAGTATTGTATGAAAATCAAAAGTCCGCAATAAATTGTGATAAAGTTGATATAACATTATCAGAAGATAAAGAGATTGGCATAATTTTTAATTCATCTTTTGATCAAAATAAAGCAAACTATGATGTAAGTTATAGTTGTGAGCAGTCTATGAGTTCTGTATTTCAATCACATCTTTTAAATGTTGAAAAATTAATTAAAAGTTCAATTGGAGTTGAAAATATAATTGAAATCGGTTGTGGAAAAGGTTATTTTTTAGAATACTTAAATAGCAGAGGATTTAATATTCTTGGATTTGATCCAGCATATGAGGGCTCAAATCCAAAAATTAAAAAACAATATTTTGAACCTAATTCAAATATTATTGCCAATGGGATAATTTTAAGACATGTACTTGAACACATAAGAAATCCTTTTCATTTCCTTGAAATAATTAAAAATTCTAATAAAGGATTCGGACGAATTTATATTGAAGTACCATGTTTAGACTGGATTGTAGAACATAATGCTTTTTACGATATTTTTTATGAACATGTCAATTATTTTAGATTAACTGACTTTGAAAATTTTTTTGATAAAATAATAGATTCTGGCAAGTGTTTCAATGGACAATACATTTATATAATTGCAGAACTTTCTTCACTTAGAAAACCTTTTATATCTAATAATTATAATTTAAAAATAATTCAACAAATACAAAATTTAAAGCCAATTATGCCAACTTCAAATAAAATAAATATTTGGGGTGGTGCGTCTAAGGGTGTGATTTATTCAATTTTATGTCAAAGAAATGGAGTTGATGTGCAAAATATAATTGACATAAATCCAAATAAGCAAAATATGTATACACCAGTTTCTGGTATACTTATTAAATCTCCGGAATATGCAATAGCAAATATTGAACCAGGTTCGGAGATATATGTAATGAATTCTAACTATGTTGATGAAATAAAGTTATTGACATCTGGAAAATTTATTTTAAAAACTATAGATTGATAATAAGTAAAAGTGGATATTAAATTAACAATTGGTATACCTGTATATAATGCAGATAAATACATTACAGATGCATTAGATTCGCTTTTGAATCAAACTTATGGCAATTTTGTCATCATAATTTCTGACAATGCTTCAACTGATAATACAGAAGAAATATGTAAGAAATATGAAAAAAAAGATTCAAGAATAAAGTATATCAGAAAAAAAGAAAATATTGGAATGAAGCATAATTTCCTTTCAATATTAAAATTGGCTAAAACAGAATTTTTCATGTGGGCAGCTTCGGATGATTTATGGCACAAAGATTTCATAAGAACTTTAATTACAAATTTAGAAAATAATAAAAAATCAATTAGCGCATTTTGTCCATATGTTTATTTCAATGACAATAAAGAGTTTGAAGCTAAAATTAGAATTCATAAATTTTCAAGCAAATATAAAATTTTATCTCTTTTGCACTTTCTTTTTTATAGAGATCCTTCAAAAGATGTTTTTCTCTATGGAATACATAGAACTAAAGAAATTGAATATATAAATTTTTTAAATAGATGGCCATTTATAAAAAATTATATAGTTGACTTAGCCTATCCTGCTTGTTTTTATATTTTAGCAAAAGGTAAACTTGATATTGTTGGTTCAAATCCACTATGGTATGGTAGAAAATTTATAAAAAAAGGAAGACATGGTACAGATGCATTATTAAAAAAGAACTTAAAAAATACTTTAATTTCTATCATTTTACTTATTAATTTAATAACATCGTCAATTGTTTCAGTATATAAATCATCTAGATCAATATTAATTACGACTACATTTTCTCTGTTTTCAATAATATATACTATATTAAAAATATTTAGAATAATAGTATATGATTTTTTCAATATCTAATATTTTATAATCAAATGTGTGGTATAGCCGGTTTTTTAACAAGAAAATGTAACCCAATTCTTACACTTAATAGTATGGTTAGGACTCTACATAGAAGAGGGCCTGACGGAAGTGAAATTTGGTATAATTTAGATTCGGGAATTGGGATGGCGCATACTAGATTGTCTATCATCGATCTCTCTACTACTGCTACTCAACCAATGCACTATCTTGATAAACGATATAGTATTGTTTTCAATGGCGAAATTTATAATTATATTGAATTAAAACAAGATTTAATCGACTATGGCTATAATTTTAATAGCAATAGTGATACAGAAGTTATACTAGCCGGGTGGGACAAATGGAATATTAAATTGCCTAATTTACTTAGAGGAATGTTTGCTTTTGCAATATGGGATGATTATGAAAAAAAATTAATATTATGCAGAGATAGATTTGGTATAAAACCTTTATTGTGGTACAATTTTGATTCTAATTTTTTATTTGGATCTACAATTGATTCAATTCTTGCTTCTAATATTGTTAATACAAATTATGATATAAATTCAATATTTGAAATTTTATCACATGGTTCAATTAGTCAACCAAATACAATTTATGATAATATAAATAATTTAGAACCTGGTCATTTAATGATAGTAAAAGAAAATATGCCAATTTATAAATATAAGTATTGGGATATTCTCGAAGAAAGTAAAAAAAATAATAGAATAATTGAAAAATTAAATTATTCAGAAATAGTTAAAGAAACCAGGAAATTATTTGAAGAATCATGCAAGTACCATCTTGTTTCAGATGTCCCTGTAGCCAGCTTTTTAAGTGGTGGGATTGATTCTACTTCTATTACATCAATGATATCTAGAATATCAAATACAAAAATTAAAACATTTTCAGTTGGATTTGATATCCCCCAATTTAAAAATGAAATTAAAGAAGCAAAACACGCTTCTGATTTTATTGGTACAGATCACAATGAGATTATAATTGAATCTAAACAAATTGATAGTTATTTTGATGATTTTATTTCAATAATTGATCAACCTAGTAATGATGGAGCTAATACATATTTTGTAAGTAAAGCTGCAGCTGAATCTGGAATAAAAGTAGCTCTTTCTGGACTTGGTGCGGATGAAATTTTTGGAGGATACCCTCATTTTATATCTTTAAATAAAGCTAATTATTTAAGTTCAAATTATGTACAAAAAATATTATCAAGAGTACATTTAAAATTTCCAAATAAAATTACTGAAAGTTATTTTTATAAAAGCATGAATGAAGATGAAAGATTTTATTCTTTAAGAAGAGAATTCACCAAGCAGGAATTAATTGAAAATCTTTCAATTGAGATATTAAACAAATCTAATCAAATTCAAGAGACAAATGTAGATTTTGCTATAAAAGAAGAATTTCAAGACTATATGCAAAAAATTTCAAAATTTGAGATTAATCATTACCTGTTGAATACTTTACTAAGAGATGCAGATGCAATAGGTTCGGGAAATTCAATTGAGATTAGACCCGTTATATTAGATCATAAATTGGCAGAATTTGCTTTTTCAATACCATCTAATTATAAGATAAGTAATAATATAAAAAAATCATTGTTCAAAGATGCAATTTCTGATTTAATTCCATCCAACTTATTAAATAAACCCAAGAAAGGCTTTAATTTACCTATTTATTATTGGATAAAAGATGGTTTAAAACAAAGAATTCTTGAGGCGCTTGAGTCATCAACCGCAAAAAATATATTTAGTAGAAAGCATTTATTAGATTGCGCCAAGAATATCGAAAATGCTAATTACTCTAATTCTTTATGGACAAAGTTAGTTTTAATTACATGGCTTGAAAAAAATAAAAAACAAATATTTTAAAAATTTTAAAATGAAAATTATTTCACATCGTGGTTTTTGGAAAATCAAAGATGAAGAAAATACATTGATTGCATTTAGAGATTCCTTAGTTAATGGCTTTGGTATAGAAACCGATTTAAGATATTTTGATAATAAAATTGTCATTTCGCATGATTTACCTAATAAATCTTGTAATTCATTTGATGATTTATTAGAATTATATAATGAATTACAATCTAATCAACCATTAGCATTAAATATAAAATCAGATGGTTTGTTTGGCCTTATAAATTCTTCTTTGCAGAAATATAAAATCACGAATTATTTTCTTTTTGACATGTCAATTCCTGATTTGATTACATGTTCAAAAACAAGTTTAAATTTTTTCACTAGAATAAGTGAGTTAGAAAATACTCCAATTTTAGTTAATGAGTCAAAGGGTATTTGGATTGATGAATTTTATTCTCATTGGATAACAAATGATATAATCTATAATTTCATTAATAATGGTAAAAAAGTTTGTGTAGTTTCGCCAGAACTTCACAAAAGAGATTATTCGTCAGAATGGAATCAATACAAATCGTTCAAAAATTCTAATGATTTTATGATATGTACTGATTTCCCTGATAAAGCTTTTGATTTTTTTAATAATTAATAATTAATATTATGGGTATTAAGGCGGTAATATTTGATATGGATGGTGTTTTGATTGATGCTAAAGAATGGCATTATTTGGCTTTAAATAAGGCTCTTAAAATATTTGGTCATGAGATAAGTCTGTATGACCATCTAGTCACTTACGATGGTTTGCCTACTAAAAAAAAATTAGAAATGCTCACTAAGGAAAGAGGTTTGCCAATTAGTTTGCATCAATTTATTAATGATTTAAAACAGAGATATACTCTAGAAATAGTTAATAATAATTGTTATCCACTTTTTGTTCATCGATATGCTTTATCTAAACTAAAAAATGAAGGTTATTTATTAGCAGTTTGTTCTAATTCAATTAGAAATAGTATTAATGTAATGTTGGAAAAAGCAGACATAATTAATTATTTCAATTTAATATTGTCAAATCAAGATGTAAAACATCCTAAGCCTAATCCTGAAATATATATAAAAGCAATAAATAGTTTTGGTTTAAGTCCCAAAGAGTGTCTAATAGTAGAAGATAATGAACACGGAATTAAAGCTGCAATAGATAGTGGCGCTAATTTATTAAGAGTAAATAATGTTAATGAAGTTAATTATGAAAACATAATTAATAAAATAAAAGATATAAATTTGTAATTTATGAATATTTTATATTTAATGGCAGGGAAATCAATTTTTTTTGATGAAAATGAATATAATTACCCTAAACCTTTAATTGAAATTAATGATAAAACTATGATAGAGCATTCTATTCAAAATGTTTCATCATTAATTGAAGATAAAAAATTCATTTTTGTGTTAAATGAAAATGATTGTATTAAATTTCATTTAGATAATGCAATTTCTTTACTAATCGAAAAAAATAACTTATCAATCATAAAATTATCTAAGGAGTCAATGGGTGCCTTAGCAAGTTCTTTTTTTGCTATAGATTTAATTGATAATAATTCTGAATTAATAATATGCAATTATGACCAAATTATAGATAACAATAATATCAATAATGCAGTAAATTATTTTAGAAGTAATGATGCGATGGCTGGTATTATAACTTTTGAATCAATACATCCAAGATGGTCATTTGCAAAAGAGGACACATTTGGAAATATAGTCCAAACTGCCGAAAAAGACCCAATTAGTAAAAATGCAATTGCAGGTTTTTATTATTTCAAGAAAGGATCAATATATATTGAAGCAGCTAAAAAAGTAATTCTTAATAATTCTCACTACAATGGATTATTTTATATTTCAAGTGTTTTTAATGAATTAATTTTATCTAATTTCAAAATATTACAATTTAAAATTAATAAACAAGATTATAATACATTTTATTCTCCTAATAAAATCAAAGATTATTTAAAATCATATGAAAAAAAGTAATTTAGAAAAATTTATCAAAGGTTGGTTTATTGGTGACTTTGAACCTTCATTGTTAAAAACAAAAGATTTTGAAATTGCTATAAAGAATTATAAGACCGATGATTATGAACCAGCTCACTATCATAAAATTGCAATAGAATATACAGTTATTATTGATGGTGAAGTTTTAATGAATGGCACTAAATATTCAACAGGAGATATAATTATTATTGAACCTGGTGACATTACGGATTTTAAATCACTAACAAATTCTTCTACTTTAGTAATTAAACAACCAAGTATTAAAGACGACAAATACATTATAAAATAAATAGTATGATCAACATAGTTATCCCAATGGCTGGACTTGGGAGTAGATTTCAAAAATCTGGGTTTAAAAATCCTAAACCATTTATTAAAATCAAAGATAAGACGATGATCGAACTTGTTTTAGATAATATTAATGTAAAGGATGCATTTTTTTATTTAATTGCTAGAAAAGAACATATAGAAGCTGAATATATACTGGCCTCTAAAATAGAAAAAAAATATAATGCAAAGTTTATTTTGATTGATAATTTAACTGAAGGAAGCGCGTGTACGGTTTTGCATTCTAGAAAGTTTATCAATAATAATATTCCATTATTAATAGCTAATTCAGATCAATTAGTTGATATATCTATTTCTGACTTTATAAATGATTGTATAAATAAAAAACTTGATGGATCAATTTTATGTTTTGAAGATAATGAAATGAATCCTAAATGGTCATTTGCCAAAGTTGATAAAAATGGACTTGTAATTGAAGTAAAAGAAAAAATACCAATTTCAAATTTTGCAACTGTTGGAATTTATTTTTTTACGAAGGGAAGTGATTATGTTGATTATACAATTGATATGATTATTAAAAATGACAGAGTAAATAATGAATTTTATACATGTCCAGTTTATAATTATATGATTAAAGATTCTAAAAGAATTGGCTATTACCTTTTGAGAAAAAATAATATGCATGGTCTTGGTACACCAGAGGATTATTTTTTATATCTAAAAAAATTAAATGAGAAGTAAATCTTTTAATATAGCGAGTAGCTATTCTATAGAACTAATTGGAACATTTCTTATACAAATATTAAATCTAATTATTGTCCCAATTTATTTAAATCTTACTTCACAAGAATTATTTGGCCTATGGTTAACTATTGGATCTATTGTGGGTTGGATGAATTTAGGAGAGATGAGTATTGGAATGGCCTTAACAAGAAGATTAATCTCGGCAATAGAGATTTCAGACTTTTCTTTGATTAGAAAATTAATAAATTCAGCCTTTATAGCATTTTCGATTATCGGTGGTATTTTTCTTTTAATCGCAATATTATTCATCAATAAATTATCAATTTTTCTAAATATAAGAATTGAAAATTATTTTGAATTCAAAACAACACTTTTAATTTTATTAATTGCGGGATTTTTAACAACTGCCTTAGGAATTTTTGCAGCACCTATTGAAGCAAAACAATATCTGATATTTGGACGGTTGAATAATTTATTTATGAATTTAATTTCTATACCAATTACTTTAATATTTTTAAAATTTAATTTTGGTATTAGATCCTTTGCTTTAAGTTTTTTAATTATAAATATTATAAAACCAGTAAATGGTATTATATATTTAAAAATTAAAGAACCAGAAATCAAACTGTTGCCAATTTCAATTTCATTTTCTGAAATAAAACATTTATTGAAATTTGGAGGATATTACCAAATCATTAAAATAGCAAATCTTGTTTCTGTAAATACAGATAATATAATCATAGCCGGCTATTTAGGTTCATCTTTTGTTTCTATTTTTACTTTTACAGGTAAGCTTGCATTTGTTTTTGCTTCAACAATAATAAGTATTTTGCCTGGCTTACTCTTTCCTGCAATGTCACAATTTTTTGAAAAAAATGACTTTAAGACCTTAACAAAGACATATATTGCATTAGTAAAATTTTCTATAAGATTTAGCTTGTTAATTGGAATAATTTACTTTATTATCAATAAATATTTTGTAGCAATTTGGGTTGGAAAGGATAATTATGGTGGAGATTTACTTACAATTAGTTTTGTTTTATGGATAATTTCAGAATCATTCATTCGAGGAATTACTTCAATTTTGTATGCGTCATCAGATTTAAAAAAGTTAACATTTTTTATTTCTATTGAAGCATTATCAAACATTATTCTAAGCTTATTTTTAGTTCAAAAATTCGGCATAATTGGAGTAACTCTCGGTACAGTTATGAGTAGATTGATTACAATTTTCTATATTCCTATATCAATAAACAAAAAACTCAAAATTGAAAAAATATCTATATTACTTAAACCTATAATTATAACAATCTCGAAATCATTGCCAACACTATTTGTATTATTACTTATAAATAAAATATTGCAAAACAATTACTCAAGTTTATTTTACATAATACTATTTACTTCTTTAGGTCTAATTATTAATTTTATGTCATTTGAAGGATATTTTTTAATTAAATCAAAGCCAAAAAATTTTAATGATTTTATTAATTTATTAAAAAATTATTATTATTAGTATGTTTCAAAAATATTTATTGCCAATATTTTCATACTTCTTTGAAAAAATAAATAATCGTTTTTTCATTTCTTTTAAGATAAGAGAAATGAAATCTATTGATATAAAATCAACATCAGTAGACTTCAAAGAATTCGATGATGTTGCAATTATAATGCAAGGCCCAATAATTATAGAAAATAATTTTACTATTGAAACATTGAAAATATATAAATCTAGATATCCAAAAGTTAAATTAATTTTATCAACTTGGGATAATAGTGACAAAAATCTCATAACTAAAATTTCAGATTTAGGAATCATTATTGTTTTAAATAAGAAACCTGATTATTTTGGGATTTCAAATATTAATTTACAAATAGAGACTACAAAAAATGGTATCTTCAAAGCAAATGATTTAGGTTGCAAATATTGTTTAAAAACCAGAACTGATCAAAGAATATATAAATTTGACTTTATTCAATACTTGTTTTCAATTCTTCAAGTTTTTAAAGTTAAAAGTAATATTGGATTAAATAGTAGATTAATTTCAATTTCTTTAAATACCTATAAATATAGACTATATGGAATAACTGATATGTTTATGTTTGGTGATATAAATGATATGATAAAATATTGGTCAGTAGAATATGATAATAGATTAATTAATGATGTTTGCCAAGGAACAATTTTAGAGGATTGGGCTAAAGCTAGATTGTGTGAAGTATACTTATCTACTAAATTTGCAGAGAAAATAAATTATAAATTAGATTGGACCATATCTAATAGTTGGAAATTCTTTACTGATTATTTCTGTATAATTGATAGAGAATCAATTGACATTTTTTGGTTAAAATATAATCGATTTAATGAAAATCGAACATATACTAATTCAATAAGGCATGTAAAAGAAGAATTTATGTTTTCAGATTGGTTAAATTGTTATAATAATTTTTCCAATTATTCACCACTTGATGAAATTTTTTTAAAATATAAACAACAATAAAAAAAATAAATTTATGAAATCAAAAATAAATTTTATACTAAAAAACCCCTTTGAGTCATTTAAAATATTATATAATAAATTTAGAATTTTATTTGTAACTAAAAATTACATTGGAATTGAATCAAATAGGTCTGATAGTGATGATGGTTTATATATAACATTTGTAAAAGATGCAGTAAAAAACTATAAAAAATTTAAAAATTTTAAAAGAAACTCAGACTATAATTCAATTTTAGAACATACTAAATATGAAGAAGGTATAACTTATCTTAATTTAGTAAAGTCACAAACACCTAGTTTTCTAAATATAATCGAAAATTTTAAATTAAATGACAAAATCGGCAATCCAAGAAAATTTGATTATCCAGATGTTGGAAAAATTAGTCCATCTACTCTAAGGTATATGAAAGTTGCATCTGATTTTCAGAAATATTTTGGAAATAACATAGGACAAAATATTGTAGAGATTGGATGTGGGTACGGAGGTCAATTATTAATTTTGGACCAAATATTCGATATAAAAAAATATACTTTGATGGATTTGCAACCCGTTCTTGACCTTGCTTCAATTTATTTAGATAGTCATTTATTGAACTTATGTTATACAACTAAAACAATAAATAGGTTATCAAATGAAATAAATTTTGATTTAGTTATTAGTAATTATGCTTTTTCTGAACTACCTAAGCAATTACAAATAAAATACATTGATAAAGTACTTTCTAAATCGAAAAGAGGATATTTAACAATGAATAGTGGTAAAAATGACGCAAATACTGTTGATCGATTATCTCTAGTTGAACTACAAAGTAAACTACCATCTTTTGAAATTATTGAAGAAAAGCCATTAACTGCTCCAAATAATTATATTATAGTTTGGGGCCATAATAATTTTAAGTAATAAGATGATTTTAGTTAGAATCTGTGGTGGACTTGGAAATCAACTATTCATATATTCATATGGATTATGGATATCAAATAAATTGAAGCTCGAACTATACTTAGATTTAGACTCAGGTTTTAAAGAAGATCATGTTTATAATAGAAGTAATGATTTAAAATATTTTAATATAATCATTAATCAAAAAAGAAATATTCTTACACATTCAAATCTATTTAGTAAAATAATAAGGTATGTACTAAGAAATTTTTTTAATAATAAGATATTTTTGAAAACATTTTGCATTACTGAAAATAATTACGAAAAGTTATCTTTGGACAAATTAAAAAAAGTAAATTTTTTATATATCGACGGATATTTTAATAATCATGATTATTCTTTAGAAATCAAATATCAATTACAAAAAATCCTAAAATTTAATAATCATAATTTAAGTTATATAAAAAATAAAAATATTCACTTATTTTCTACTAATCAAGAATTAGTTGCAGTTCATTATAGAAGTTATAATGATATTCCAAATAATAAAAAACAAAAAAATCAAACTGTTGGATTAGAATATTACCAAAATTCAATTTCATTCATTAAAAATAAAATCAAAAATCCAGTATTTATTATTTTTACTGATGATATTCAATTTGCCAGAAAATATTTTGTAGGTAACGAGTACTTATTTGTAAATAATACAATATATGAAATACCCTCACAAATTTTTGATTTTAACTTCATGCTTTTATGTAAACATTTTATTATAGCAAATAGCACTTTTAGTTGGTGGCCAGCTTTTATTAATACAGATAATAATAATATAATAATTAGACCTAATGATAATTATTATTTCCAGAATAAAAAATTTTACTTAAAATCATGGATACAGATTTAATTTATAATATAAATCAAGAAACAAAGATTATGCCATACTTTGTTAAACTTGATATTCCTGATTTTTCATATCATTCTCTTGAAAGTAAAACATATACTCTTTCATTTAAGCAAATTGAAAGTCAAGATTGGTTTCTTGAATTTTCGAATCTAGTTATTTCTAAAATAGGTAAGGGGTATCTCCCTATAGTTAGATTAAGTGATGGAGAATATAAATTTTTACTGGGTGAAATTAACCCATATAAAAAAAGTATAAATATTTTCAGACACTTATACTTTTATATAAAGTATATTTTCAATGCATTTTCTAAATTTGAAGCAAAAACTAAAGGAATTTATACATCAGGTATTTATTCAAGAAAAGAGATAGAATTAGAAAAAAAAAATACTATTAATAATTTAAGATTAATAGCTAAACATGGTATTTTGGCATTACATTTAACTTATACAAGAAAACCATTTCAAGAATATTATCATAGACCATTATCTTTATTTTTTAAAAATAATAGTATTAATTTAACTAATTATAATTATTATCCTTTTTATTTTGTATATGCTTTATTACGAGGTAGCATGGCAGGAAAAATTTTAAAAGATCGTACTATTTTAATTATTCATGGTGCTGATGATAAAAAAAAGATAAATATTATTACTTCCTTAAAAAAATTAGGAGTTAAAAAAGTTTACTGGATCAGTATTTCATCCAGCCATTCACTTTTTGATAAAATTGTTTTGAAAACTGAACATTATAATTCTGACCTCGTTTTAATTGGTGCGGGAATTGGGAAATTTAATATTTTCCCACAATTAATAAATTTAAATAGACCATGTATTGATGCTGGCTTTGTATTCGAAGCTTGGGCTAATGAAGATAACAAATGGCATAGGGCATTTATGGTTCCGGATTCTGAATGGGATATTAACAAAGTTAGATTTTTGAATTAATGCAAAAGAAAGTAGTTTATATTCAACATGCTTCTGAATTTGGAGGTTCGGTTATGAGCTTATTTTATATATTAGAAGGATTTAAAAAATATTATAATAACACAATTTCACCAACCGTAATTTTAGCAAAAAAAAATAGTTTAATTGAAAAATTTTATAAAAAAAATGGATACGAGACTAAATATTATTCTACTATTTATACATATGAACATACTCAAGCTTTAGTTTACAACTTGTTTAATATATTTTCATTTTATAAAGAAATCGTACAGATTATTAATATTTTTAGATCATATTATCGAACTATAAGAATTATAAATGATTTAAAGCCAGATATTGTTCATTTAAATTCAATAGTTTTAATAGGAAGTGCATTGGCATTGAAAAAGAAAAAAATTCCATTTGTATGGCATATCAGAGAACATTCTAAAAAAGGCCATTTTGGATTTAGAAGATTTTTAATTAAAAAAATAATTTTAAATTCTAAAGCGAGATTAATATTTATTTGCAAAAGTGACAAAAAATCATGGGGGAATCCCCATAATTCTAATGTAATTTATAATTTTGTCGATTTTGAAAAATTTGATTTTAATTCTAAAAAAAATGAGATATTTCAAGATTTTAAAATACCAATCAATGGTTTTAGAATTTTATTTTTAGGAGGCGTAAATAAAATCAAAGGTTCAATATATTTAATAAAAGCGATTTCTAAATTACAAAAAATATATGATTTAAATAATGTTTATCTCATATATGCTGGTGGAGAATATATTGTACCAGATTACTTTGTCTATAGAATTTTAAGAAAAGTTCTCCCTTTTTTTGGCTTAGGTACCTATAGCCAAAAAATTGATAAAGAAATTTCAAAGTCAAAATATCCTGAAAATTTTATCAGATTACCTTTTATTAAGAATGTTGAGGATTTATTTTTAAATAGTGATTTATTAATATTCCCATCTATAAGACCTCATTTCCCAAGACCAATAATGGAGGCAATGGTAATGAAAAAACCTGTAATTGGAAGTAATTTAGAAGGTGTTACAGAATTAATCACGCATGATTTTAATGGATTACTAATAAATCCAAAATCATATTTGGATATTGCAAAAGCTATTTATTTTTTCATCGAAAATCCATCAAAATGTAAAGAATTTGGTGAAAATGGCCATGAAATAGCAAAAAGTAAATTTCAAGATTTTATTGCTATAAATGCCATTTATGATGAATATAAAAAATTTTAAAAAATGCTTATAAATATTTATCTACTTGTATTATTATACTTTATTTCATTTCTTCTATTTGTATTATATTTTCAAATTAAAGTTGCAGATTCCAATCTTTTGTTTATAAAAAAACAATCTTCCTTATTATTTCTAATTATATTTTTTAGTCTAATTTTCTCAACAGTTATAGGCTATCTTAATTATACAGTACCCTCAGATCATTCGTTTGTTGATTTTACACGAATTCTAAATTTTTCAACAATATTTGCAACTCCCTTTGTTCTTTCACATATCAAATTGGCATCTTATAAAAAATATTATGAAATATTTAAAACAGGAGCTATATATTATACTTTTTTAACAGCACTTTCATTCATTTTTGGATCTGGCGAATCAATTTTTTTTGGCGGCTTGTTTGGACCAACCACTGTAAATTTAGGAATGATTTCTATTTTCTTTTTTATTGCATTACATGATTATATTTACTTACCTAAATTAAAGAATATAATTTTACTTATTTTATCTTATATAGTAATTGTTATAAGTCTTTCAAAATGGAATTTAATCGCAATTTTAGCTGGAATGTACTTCATTTATATATTCATAATGAAACAATTAAATAGTAAGAACTCTACAAAATATTTATTCATAACAATTTTCTTCTTTATTATAATTTTGTTCATAACATTTTCTAAACAGATATTTGATATTATTGCACAAATTAACCAATTTGATGATTTTGAAAACTATTTAGATGGAAGGGTTTTTAGACAAATGACAAATGAATCACAAGTTGAATCTGGTATTGGCGTTATGGTTGGTGACGATTATGGAATAAAAGATGGAGCAAGGTTTCTTGTATGGCTTGATTTAATTACTAAAACACTTAAATCACCATTTACGGGAATTGGACTTGGAGTTAGAGCATTTGGTGAAGATATGGAAGATCATAGCATGATAATATTTTTCTTTGCAAGATTTGGTATAATTCTATTTAGTGTGTTATTTTATTTACAATTTTTAATCTTTAAAAAATACTATAAATTGGTAGATTTAAGTAAATCAAAACCAATACTTTTAATATTAATATTTCATTTTTATTTTCAAGCATCCGTAGGAAATATTTGGGGTCAATTACCGTATGATTTATTAATAGGCATATTTTTTTCAAGAATTTTTCTTTTTCATAGATATCAAAATGAATTATTTACAAGTAAATAATAAATATATTTTAACTTTATTTAATAAGAAAAACAATAATAATATTGAATTCTTGTTTAAAAATGGAATAGGGGTTTATTTAGTAAATTTACCTACACCAAAATGGTATGATTTTCATAAACTATCACCCCAAAAAAATTATAGTGAAAAAAAGAAACTAAAATTTTTCAGTTTAATGAAAAAGGGCTCATTTATTGTTAGTCCCACTGAAGTTGAAGAATATCAAATCAAAACAAATTATTTCGAAGAAGAAAATATTTTTCATTTTAGTAATCTTAAAGAAAAAAGAATTTCACAAGTTTTTATGACATTTCAAATAATAAAATTTCTTTTTAAACGAAGAAAATTTTTTGAATATTGTCTGGTATATAATTTCTATCCTTGTGAAATGATGGTTGCCTTTTTCGTAAAATTTATGTTACAAAAAAAAATTATTGTTGATTTTGAAGATGATTATACAAAAATAAATAAATCTATATTATATGGTATTTATTTCAATTTAGTAAAATTTATACCCGATAAGATTATTTGTATCAACGAATTAATGAAAAATCATTTTGATAAAAGCAAATGTTTTGTACATAATGGATTTTTTAATTTAAATTATTATAAAAATATAAATACTGAATTTAAGGATAATTGTAAATTTTTATTTTCAGGTACACTTGATGAAATTAGAGGAGTGGATTTAATACCAGATTTAATAAATTCATTAAGAAAAAAAGTAAATAATTTTAAATTAATAATTACTGGTAGTGGTAAACTTGAAAACTTAGTAAAATCGTGGGATTTTAAAGAATTAACATATTTAGGTTATCTTGATGAATGTGAATATGAAACTTTGATACAAGAAGTTGATTTTTGTCTAGTGCTTCAAAAACCAGATATGCCTTTTAATGCAGGATCATTTCCGTCTAAAATTGAGTATTATGCTAAATTTTGTAAGCCAATATATATATTAGATACTATAAATTAATCATGATTAATAAAAAAGTTTGTTTTTTTTCTACTGTCCCACTTGAAAAATTAAAAAGTGAGAATTATTCGATGTTAGATATCCAAATTCTTAAAGATTTGGGATTTGACGTAGTTATAGCGTCTAGATTTTCTGAAATTCCTAATGATGTACTTTTTTATTACAGTTGGTGGGCTAGCGGTAGTTTCTTACCATTAATTAAATCAATTTTATTTAAAATACCTATTTATTGTATAGCTGGAGGTAATGAAGCAACTCTTTATAAAGATTCTATATCAAAAAAACCATATGGTTATTTGAATGCAAATTTTTTAAAAAAGATAGCTACTCGATTAACACTAAAATTTTCAGATAATGTTATAGTAGTATCAGAATTTATGATAAATGATGTAAAGAAACTTGGAGCTAATAAACCAATTTTAATTCATAATTGTGTAAAAATTGAAAAAAATATTAATTATAATAATAATAAAAAATATATTACAACTATTTTTCGAACTAATAAGCGAATTGTTGAATTAAAAAGAGGAGAAATATTCATACGCGCAGCAATTAATGTATTAAAAATATATTCTGATGAGAAATTTTTAATTATTGGTGAGAAAGGAGATGATTATTATAGATTGCAAAACATAATTAATGAATATGGCTATACTGATAGTTTTATATTTACTGGTGAAATTGAGACTGAAGCTGTAAAAAATTTATTACTACAATCAAAAATATATATACAAATTAGTGATACTGAGACTTTTGGTATGTCAATCGTTGAAGCAATGAGCTATTTTGTCCCAGTAATAGTTAGTAAAAGAGGAGCAATCCCAGAAATCGTTGGCGATTATGGTATTTATGTAGATCATAATTCAATTGATTCGGTGACTGATGCAATAAAACATGTACTTAATTTTGACTCAAAAAAATTAAAAAATATCACAAATAACAATTTCAATAGAGTTAAAAATAATTACTCATATGAAATCAGAAAGAAAAAAATTTCCAATTTATTAAATATATATATAAATGATTAATTTTAAATTGTGTAAGAATTGTGTCATGGATAGCTCTGATTCGAAAATTACTTTTGATGAATATGGTGTTTGTGACCATTGTACAACTTTTAAGAATTCTATACAACCATTTTGGCACACAGATGAAAGAGGGAAAACTAAATTAGAAGAATTAGTAAAGAAAATAAA
>JACCDK010398648.1_pt1 | contig 22091 bp, 15 predicted proteins | sample 7445871 | NCBI WGS metagenome assembly JACCDK01 (sample SAMN15323436, study PRJNA562643) | freshwater metagenome | isolation source: river surface water | place: USA:Blue River Watershed | collected 2017-08-15
AGCAACACGTGCTCTAGCTCCTGGTTGCTCATTCATTTGTCCGAATACGAAAGTAGATTTAGAATCTCTCATTCCTGGTTTGTCTACTTTAGATAAATCCCATCCTCCATTTTCCATAGAGTGCATGAATTCTTCTCCGTATTTAATAATTCCTGACTCTAACATCTCACGAAGTAAGTCATTCCCTTCACGTGTTCTTTCACCTACTCCTGCGAATACAGAAAGACCACCGTGACCTTTAGCGATATTGTTAATTAATTCTTGAATCAATACTGTTTTACCAACTCCAGCTCCACCAAACAAACCAATTTTTCCTCCTTTTGCATAAGGCTCAATCAAATCGATTACTTTAATTCCGGTGAATAATACTTCTGAAGAGGTAGATAAATCTTCAAATTTTGGAGCAGGACGGTGAATAGATAAACCGTTATCTCCTGATTTTGGTAAATTTCCTAAACCATCAATAGCATCTCCAATTACATTAAACAAACGTCCGTAAACATCTGGACCGATTGGCATTTGAATAGAACTACCAGTTGAAACTACATCTGTACCTCTACTTAATCCGTCTGTAGAGTCCATAGAAATAGTTCGAACGGTGTCTTCTCCAATGTGAGATTGTACTTCTAATACTAAAATAGTACCGTCTTGTTTTGTGATTTCTAATGAATCGTAAATTTTTGGTAATTCGGTCTCTTTAGTGTTGAATACTACGTCAACTACTGGTCCGATGATTTGAGAAACTTTTCCTATTGCTTTTGACATTGCTTATGTATTTATTTAATAGCGATTTAGAAATGAAAAAATAATGTCTTTTTTCAGAGTGCAAAGATAAATTTTATAAATAGAAAATCAATAGCAAAAAGAGATTTTTTTAGGATTTTTTTGACTTTTTTTAAGTCGAAATAACTTATTGTAAATAAATCAATATTGTAGAACAAAAAAACCACCAACAAATGTTGGTGGTTTTTTAAATATTAAGAATTATAATTATAGTACTGCAGGGAAAAGCGTTCTATAATTACCTACGTTAGGTCCTTTTAAATTAGATCCGTATTTCGCGTTTATAGCCTCAATAAATTTGTTTGCAATAAGCGCATATCCTTTAGGACTTGGGTGAACTCCGTCTAATGAAAAAGCATTCCCCGTTACAAAAGTAGAAGTCATTGTAAATCCATTATAGGAAACACCGCCATTTGCAACTTGTGCCATAACCGCATTTGCATTTACAAAAGCCAATCCTTTTGCAGAAGCAATAGATTGAATTGAACTATTGTAAGCATCTGTTGCTGCAACTACTTCTGCCGTTTCAGTTGCAGTTAATGTAGTATTGTCTTGCATAGGATAAGATACTCCTACCGTGTTAAAAGGAGCAGGCGCACCAGATTGAGTTGTTCCAATAACTGTTTGAGCAGTTAATAAAATGTAGTCTCTAGCTCCAGTATCTTTTGCATGTCTCGATCTACCATATAAATTACCTACAAATGTTGCAGTAGTAGCTCCTAAAGCAGGAGTTAGTGCGCCAGTAATATAAGTAGCTAAATTAGGCAAACTTTCATCATTGATAAGTAATGGATTTTTTTCTGTAGTAGCTGCATTGTTATCATCTGCAACAATAGTTGAGAATCTATTTGGTTGTCCTAGAGCAGTTGTAATTTGATTGATTGCTCCAAATAATTGGTTTAATTGAGCTGCACTTGCAGAAGGTAAACCAGGAATAGGATTTGTAGGCACAGTTGTAAAGAACGGAACAGAGGTAACATAAGGAATGTTAGCAACAACTCCTTTAGCGCCATTCGCAGTTAATCCGTTAACTAAAGTATTGTATACCGAAGCAAAAGCTGCTGGATCAGTGATGTCATTAGGCCCATAAGTAGCAGGATTTGCATTTCCGGTTTGGTTTACACCTGTTCCCCCAGATGTTGCATAAGACAACACATCATTATTACCAATCCATAGAGAGAAAAATGTTGGGTTTTGAGCAACTGCATCTCCTAAAACGGTAGCAGTACTTGATGAAGCAAAACGCACATAATATGGGTTTGCTGTAGTTCCAATTCCTGCAGGGTTTCCATACGCATTAGATAATAAATGGAAACTCTTTGCTCCTGGCACTCCCATATTATTAAATGCTCCTGTTAAGTGATTTAATATTTCTGTACTCGGAGTTCCTGGTGCTGGTGCCAAAGGCGCGCTTTGATTTCCTGTGTAATATAGTCTAGGTCCGCTTACTACGGTTCCGCCTACTTTAAATCCACCCACGTTATCTGCCATAAATGGAGTAGTAAAACTTCCTCCTCCAACTAATGCAAATTGTTCAGCCATAAGTGCAGGGTAAGCTCCTTTTTGGCCTTCCATAAAAAGTGCACCATCACTATATCCTGATGTTAAGGAGTTTCCTAATGCAACATATTTAGAGAAGTTAGCACTTCCTGAAGTTAATGGTAACCCATCTGATGAGTTTGCATCAGAGGCTACTTCTTCATTTTTACTACAAGCTACTATGGTTAAAGAAACCAAGAATAGCCATTTAATATTTTTTATCATAATAGTATAATATTAGTTATTATTGAAATTAAGGATTGATAGTTAAAGAAGCGAAATATTGTTGACCAATTAAACCAGCTCCAAGAACTTGTTGGTATTCTCTTCCACCAAGATTAGTAGCTCCGATTTTAAGAACTGATTTTAATTTTGGTAATGCATAGTTAATTTGCGCATCAATTACAGTAGTCTCTTCTATCATACCGTCAGCAAAAGTAGATTGCCATAAGTAACTTGTGTTCCAACGTCCACTGATGTTAAATCCAAAGTTTTTGAATACTTTTTCATTTGCAAGAGAAACTTTTGCTCTGTGTTTTGGTGTGTTGAATCCCGCTTCAAAACTTGGGTCTTGTGATTGATCAAAATCAAATTGTGCATAATTGTAATTAGCACCAATTTCGAAATCTTTATATACTTTTTTAGAAACTCCTAATCCAAACCCTAAAGATTTGATTTCAATGTTTGTATTAGTATATAATTGATATGCTCTAGTGTTTCCTGTAGTTATTGCATGAATGGATTGGAATCCTAAATCGGTTGGCCCACCCGCAATATTTGGAGAAGTTACTGCAGTACCATATAATGGAGCTACAACAGTAAGGTTTCCAAGGAAGTCATTATAAACATTATAATAACCATTAACATCATAAGAAAATCCTTTAACTTGACCTCTGTATCCTAATTCAATAGCTTTAACTGTTTCTGGTTTAACATATCCTGCATTTGATTTTTTCAATAATGCAGCAGCAGCAGCTGGATTAGATCCTGCTAATGCAGCGAAAGCTTGAACAGACGCAGCTGTATACGAATTGTTATATGCATTTAAACCAGTCATAACTACAGAAGTTCCTCCGGCAAAAGCTTGACCTACAGCAGTAGCTACTGGTAAAGTTTCTGAATATCTAACTAAGTTGTCTGGAGCAGAACCTACTAATACGGCACTACCTACGTTAAATCCAATATATTGATCTTGGGTTGTTGGGTTACGGAAACCTGTTTGGAATGACCCTCTAAAAGTGTGATTCTTTTGTGACCCAGCTGAGTATACCGCAGAAATTCTTGGTGAATAATTACCGTCAAAGTTTTTAGATTTATCATAACGAATAGATCCAGTAAGTTTTAAACGGTCGTCCATTAATTTCTTTTGAAGTTGAGTGTAAATTCCATACTCGTTGTAGTTAATTGGACTAGTAGCGTCGGTATAAATTCTACCATGCGAATTCAATTGATATAATCTGTATGATCCACCCACTTGAATTTCAACTGGTTTAATTACATCTTTAAAGTTGTAATTTGCATCTGAGTGATAGATTCTTGAATTATCTACTAATTTAGAACCAGAAAGTACATCTGGATTAGAAATTACTTTGTTAAAAGCTGCTTTAAAGGCATCTGTTCCCGGAATTAATCTTCCTGTATCTGCAACTGATCTTGCTGCTGCGTGCGCTTGATCTGGAGTAGCTCCACCTAAAGTAGACGTAATGTATTGTCCTGCATATTGCCCGAACCATGTAGAATCACTTTTCCATGCTCTGTTAACATTAAGTGCAGTAAATAACATATCATATGATTTACCACCATCTTCTGTTGTTGTATATCCTCTTAAGAAGAAATTTTTACCTTTAAATTCTAATTTATGTTGTTCCATAAAGAAGTCATTTAAGTAATATCTATTGGCTCCTTGGTATACGGTATTACCAAAACCATATTTACTTTGCCAAATAATTTCTAATTTTTCATTTCCAAATGGTCTTGCGTGTAATGAGAAATCTATTTTAGCATTTCTAACTTTATTATCAGTTAAGTCTACCTCGTTATAACCGGTTCTACTCACATTGTAATTAGGTAATAAGTTAACAGCTGAAGCAGGAATTAATCCTAAAGTAGCAAGTGTTTGACCTACATTTCTGATGTTTGTAGTTGCCTCATCACCATATACGTTAAGTCCATTATAGTTGTAAAAACTTCTGTCTTTCCCAGGATTATTAATATCTCTATAATCCGTAGCAAACCAATCGGTAGCTTTTAAGAATGAAAAGTTAGCTTTTGCAGCAAAATGACTGTCAAATGCATGTGCTATTCTTACCCCATAATCTGAGTAATCATTAACACCAGCAGCTTTTTGAGAAGTTTGTCCGTATTTAACATAAGCAGAAACTCCTTGGCTGGTAAACGGACTTTTACTATTCATAAATAAAATACCGTTAAATGCATTAGCTCCATAAAGAGCCGAAGAAGCACCTGGAAGTAACTCAACGTTTTGAACATCAATTTCAGAAATACCAATCATATTTCCGATTACAAAGTTCAATAATGGAGAAGAGTTGTCCATTCCATCTACTAATTGCATGAAACGAGTATTAGATACTGTAGCAAATCCACGCGTGTTGATAGACTTAAATGACATACTACTAGTGTTCATTTGAACTTCTTTAAGATTCTCTAATCCATCATAAAAAGTTGGAGAAGCCGATTTCTTAATGTCTTTAATAGTCATTCTTTCAATAGTAACCGGAGATTCTTTAATTCGCTCTGGTGTTCTAGAAGCAGAAATTACAATATCGTCCAACTTAGTGTCTTCCATTTGTAATACCACATCAATTTTCTTAGAGAAAGAAGTAATTTGTATTTTTTGCATTGCAAATCCAATACTTGAAACTTCAATTGTAAATGGAACTTTTGCAGGTGTTTTTAATACAAATTTTCCTGTTGCGTCAGTGATAGCGCCAAGTGACTCACCTGAAACTTTTACGTTTACACCAGGAATCGGTTCATTTTTAGCATCTTTTACTGAACCTGAGATCGAATTTTGAGCAAACGAAATGCTACAAAAAAACAATGTCAAAATAAAATAATAAATCTTCATTAGGTTTAATTTTTGTTGGTTTAAGTAGCCAAAGTACAAATTTTTTTTATATTAATAAAAAATGACAGTATAATTTTACTTTTTATCAATTTGCAAGTATTTTCTTAATTCATTAGAAACAAAAAAAGCGAAACAATTGTTTCGCTTTTTATTATACATAAATAATGATTATTCTACTGTAACTGATTTAGCTAAATTCCTTGGTTGGTCTACGTTACAACCACGCAATACTGCAATATGGTATGACAATAATTGCAAAGGAATTGTTGTTAATAGCGGAGATAAAGCATCTGAAGTTTCTGGTATTTCAATCACATGATCTGCTAATTCTTTTACTTGACTATCACCTTTTGTAACAATGGCAATTATTTTTCCACTTCTTGATTTTATTTCCTGAATATTACTCACTACTTTGTCATAATGCCCTTGTTTTGGAGCAATCACAATTACTGGCATTTTTTCATCAATAAGCGCAATTGGACCGTGCTTCATCTCGGCAGCAGGATAACCTTCTGCATGAATATAAGAAATCTCTTTTAATTTTAAAGCACCTTCCAATGCTACTGGAAAGTTATACCCTCTACCCAGATAAAGACAATTTGAAGCATCTTTATAAATAGACGCTATTTTTTTAGCAATATCATTGGTTTCAAGAGTTTCGGTAACTTTTTCAGGGATTAATTCTAACTCTTGTAAGTATCTAAAGTAATCTGAAGTTGAAAGCGTACCTTTAGCTTTAGCTAAACGCAAAGCCATCATGGTAAGTACGGTAATTTGTGTAGTAAATGCTTTGGTTGAAGCTACTCCAATTTCTGGACCTGCGTGAGTATAGGCTCCTGCATGTGTTTCACGCGAAATAGAAGATCCTACCACATTACATACACCAAATACAAAGGCTCCTTTTTCTTTTGCTAATTTAATTGCTGCTAATGTATCGGCGGTTTCCCCTGATTGTGAAATGGCAATTACAATATCTTTACTTGTAATAATTGGGTTTCTATATCTAAATTCGGATGCGTATTCTACCTCAACTGGTATTCGAGTAAATTCCTCAATTACATATTCTGCAACCAATCCGGCGTGCCATGAAGTTCCACAAGCAATAATTAAAATTCTATCGGCATTAAGAAATTTATCTAAATTATCTTCAATACCCGACATTTGAATCAATCCTGTGTTTGCATGAAGTCTACCTCTGTAGGTGTCTTTGATAACATTTGGCTGCTCATAAATTTCTTTAAGCATAAAATGATCATACCCTCCTTTTTCAATTTGCTCCAAATTCATTTGCAACTCTTGAATGTAAGGGTCCACCAATTGGTCGTCTTTAATTCTTCTAATTTTTAATGGTTTTGCTAATCTTACGATTGCCATTTCTTCATCTTCTAAATAGATTGCATTAGAAGTGTATTCTATAAAAGGGGTAGCATCCGAAGCAATGAAAAATTCATTTTCTCCTACTCCAATTGCTAACGGACTTCCAAGACGGGCAACCACAATTTCATCTGGTTTTTTCTTATCAAAAACACAAATTGCGTACGCTCCCACTACTTGATTTAAAGCAACCTGAACCGCTTTACCAAGTTTTAAATTTTCTTTTTTCTGAACTTCTTCAATTAAGTTTACCAATACCTCGGTATCGGTATCAGAAGAAAAAACATACCCTCTTTTAATTAACTCCTTTTTTATTGGTTCATAATTTTCAATGATTCCATTATGGACTATGCAAAGATCTCCCGAATTGGAAACATGAGGATGTGAATTTACATCGTTCGGAACACCATGTGTTGCCCATCTTGTATGGCCAATTCCAATGGTTCCATTTATTGTAATATCTAAATTTGATTTTTCTTCAAGGTCAGAAACTTTACCTTTAGTTTTAGAGATTTTTAAGTTTTCTCCGTCATAAAGCATTAATCCGGCGCTATCGTAACCTCTATATTCTAGACGTTTTAATCCTTTAATTACGATAGGGTATGCTTCCCGATGTCCAATATATCCAACAATTCCGCACATAAATGGTTTGTTTAGTCAGGTTTAGTATAATAGATTTCTAATTTCAATCTTTTGTTATAATCTGGATCGCCTGCTGGAATATTATTTCCATATAAAACGGTACCCAACGGATTTGCTACAGACATCATAGGAATGTATTTACTTTGAACTAAATTACTACCAGTTCCACTAGAAAAAGGTGAATTTAAATAGTAATTCATAGCATTGTTAATATTTTCGGTAACTACCAATCCTAAACGCACATTGGTTGAGTCTTTAGTTACTCCCACTCCACCATGTTTTATTAAGTTTCTTACATGGTTGGTAATATTAACTTTATAATAAGTCCCTTTTTCGCTCACTTTAGCGTTTACTATTTTTCCCTTATCGTTTGATAATATTCCTCCAAAAGTTAACTTATTGTATTTTGAACTAATAAAAGTGGAGGTATAATCAACAAAATAATCAATGATTGGTCTTTTATTTTTCAAATCGTATAAGAAAATCCTGTTTGGCTCAATGGCATTTGCCATGGCATTTTTATTGATGAAAAAGGTTAGGTTGGCTTCGTTAATTAGCCTTTTTTGTTTCCCATTGGCTGGGTTTCTTAAATCATCCAATTCATCTGATACCCCATTTGGTGCATTCACTAAATTTCCATTAACATCATATCCTTTTACATCTGTTTTATCAAATAAATCGATTATAGCCATAGAACCATCACCACCTTTAAGAAAAAGGTTTCGATCTCCAGATGTTGGATTCGGGGTTACATATCCGGGAAAATTATTTTCGTTATTTAATAAGTTTACACTGTTCCCCGCGAGATTTAGTGCCATAGTTTTTCTAACTGGAGCTGCAGTATCTGTTGCAGAAACTTTATCGTGATATACAATGGTGATTACTCCGCCAGTAAAATTCATCATGGCTAAAGTCCCTTGATTAGGTGAAGAAGCCGCGCTTTCTACTTTAAAATACAATCCTCTAAAGTAGTTTTTAAATACATTATTATTAAACAACTTACCTGCAGGTGCCTGAAAAATTTTATTTTTGAAAAAATCTTTATCTAAATTAAGTAACATTCCTGGAGCCTTTCTCTCAGCTACATTAGTATATCCTGGAGTTCCATCTGAATTTTTCTTGTAAAACTTGATTTGTTTTTCACTAAAAACAAATTCATCATTTTGACTATTATCTACAACTGTGTGATCAAAAATGCTTTTATTATCATTATTCAATCTAAAACCGCCATTGTTGGCATCAAAATCGGCCTGTTGATTTGAATAATATTTTTGTTGTTGCTGGAAACCGGTTGTTGGGTCTAAATTTTCTAAGAATTTGGTCGATTCATAAACACTCAACTTGATTTTTCCTGAACCTTTGAGTGAATCTAAGGTGTAAGTACTATTCCCAGAATCGTCTGTACTTCCAAAGGTATTAAAATAAGGAACATATAAATATACAGAGTCAATTACAGGGGTATAAAAAGTTGGATTTTCAACAGCTAGCGTAACTTGACTCACAAAACTAGCCGTAGTTTTTCCAAAAACTGGGCTGTTATAATATCCAAATTGGTTTATTGTTAAATTATTGGTTTGAACCGGACCTAAATTTTGATTGTAAGCCGTTACATTAGAATAAGCAACGTCCATTCCAAAATGTTCATCTCCTACAATCCCAGTGTCAAGTTGATTGACATCATTGTCGCATGAGATAACAAATACTATAATTAATAAAGAAATAAAGGATTTAAATAAGAAATTAAATTTCATGTTTTTGTTGTAATAATGTTATAACATCTTTTTATAAAAAGTAGTATATGCCTCTGCAAATTTATCTTTCGATGCGAAAGGTAAAAAAGGTTTTTTCGAAGATTCTATAAATTTTGTTAAACTTGAAGAAAGATTTTCTGAAGCAATGATAACTGCATCGGAATGCATAATAGAAGTCTTAATTAAATTCTCATAATTTGGAACTTCCAACTCGGCTATAGCTTCTGCTGGAACTTGATCAAATTTAATTTTATTAATCATTTCTGCATCCAAACTGCCATCAAACGATTGCCCATATACCGAAGTCACAATTTTAGTTTCCGAAAACAACGCTTCGTCTTTGTAAAAATGTTTCATGTAAACCGGAAGCATCGATGCCATCCAGCCGTGAACATGAATAATATCGGGAACCCAATTTAATTTTTTTACGGTTTCAACTACGCCCTTTGCAAAGAAAATTGCACGTTCGTCATTATCTGGATATAAAACACCATCTTCGTCAGAAAAAGTTGCTTTTCTTTTAAAATACTCGTCGTTATCAATAAAATAAACCTGAATTCGCTCTTTTGGAATGGAAGCCACTTTAATAATTAAAGGCATATCCACATCATTCACCACTAAATTCATTCCCGACAAACGAATAACCTCATGCAATTGATGTCTTCTTTCATTAATATTTCCATACCTTGGCATGAAAATTCTAATTTGTCCTTCCTGATCATTTATCATTTTTGGCACGTCATAAGACATTAGAGAAACTTCATTCTCAGCCAAATAAGGCACCACCTCAGAAGAAACATACAATATTCTCTTGTCTTTCATAAAAAACTTTTATTTACTTATTGGCAATAAAAAACATGCAAAACTACAAAAATTTATGCAGATATTCACTAAATTACTAAGTTTGTACCCTTTTTTAATCTAATAGACATGCTCATTTTCAATAACAAAGCCGAATTGACTCAACACTTGCAGAGAATTTCTACTGCCAATTCAAGCATTGGTTTTGTGCCAACTATGGGAGCATTGCACCTAGGACATTTGTCATTATTAGAAAAATCAATTCAAAATAACAGCCATACTGTAATAAGCATTTTTGTTAACCCAACTCAGTTTAACAACCCAGAAGATCTTGAAAAATATCCGCGAACACTGGAAAATGATATCGAAAAAATAAAATCAATTTCTTCAGAAATCTTGGTGTATGCACCATCTGTTGAAGATATTTATGAAGGAAACACCACCTCTCAACATTTTGATTTTGATGGATTAGAACACCAAATGGAAGGTAAATTTAGAGCTGGTCATTTTGACGGTGTTGGCACAGTTGTTAAACGGTTGTTTGAAATTGTAAAACCAAACAATGCCTATTTTGGAGAAAAAGATTTTCAGCAATTACAAATTGTAAAAAAATTAGTAGAAAAAGAGAAGTTGCCTGTAACTATTATTGGTTGTCCCATTTACAGAGAATCGAATGGCTTAGCAATGAGTTCGAGAAATGAGCGCCTCACCCAAGAAGAAAGAGAAAAGGCTTCTATTATTTATAAAATTCTTGCTGAAGCAAAAGCACTTTTTTCAACCGAAAATTGCCAATCAGTAAGAGAATTTGTTTCCAAAGAATTTGAGAAAATACCCGAATTTGAACTAGAATATTTTGAAATTGCCGATCAAGAAACTTTAATTTCTTGCGTTTCGAAAGAATCCAATAAAAATTATCGCGCATTTATTGCTGTTTTTGTCAACAAAATAAGATTGATTGATACTATTTCATTAAAATAATTTAACTTTGCCCCATGCAAATTCAAGTTGTAAAATCAAAAATTCATCGCGTTAAAGTTACTGGCGCAGATTTAAACTATATAGGTAGTATTACTATCGACGAAGCATTAATGGATGCTTCCAACCTAATTGAAGGCGAAAAAGTAGCTATCGTAAACATTAATAATGGAGAGCGTTTTGAAACGTATGCTATAAAAGGAGCACGAAATTCAGGCGAAATAACCCTGAATGGCCCAGCAGCTCGAAAAGTACATACGGGGGATATCATTATTATCATTTCTTATGCCACTTTAGACTTTGAAGAGGCAAAAACTTTCAAACCTTGGCTCGTTTTCCCTAATGAAAATGATAATTCATTGAAATAATTTTGAAAACAATTATTAAGAAATGGCTTTCAATTCTTGTTCCAATAGTACTAGGAATAATTATCATCATTTACCAATACAATAAATTTACCGAAGCCCAAATACAAGAAATTGTTGGCTATTTCAAAAACGCTAATTATTACTATGTTTTTCTTTCCGTTATAGTTGGATTCTTAGGGAACACTCTAAGAGCTTACCGATGGAAATACATGCTGGATCACCTGGGTTATGATTCTACTTTTGCCAATAATTTCATGGCGGTAAATATTGGTTACTTATTGAATTTAACCGTTCCTAAATCGGGTGAGATTTCAAGAGCAGTAATTGTAAAAAAATACAACGAAATACCATTTGACAAAGGGTTTGGGACAATTGTTGCCGAAAGAATTATTGACATTTTCTTCTTGTTGTTTTTTATGCTACTTGCGGTTGTTTTGCAATATGATGTAGTAAAATCTTTCATCATAGATAAAATTCCAATGCAACTTTTAGCAATTTTATTTATAGCTGGAACACTATCGTTAATTGCCTTATTCTTGATTTACAGATACTCAAAAATCAAAATGGTATTGGTTTTTAAAGAAAAAATATCGGGTTTAAAAGAAGGGCTGTTGAGTGCATTTCACATGGAAAAAAAAGGGGCCTACTTTTTTCAAACCATTCTAATTTGGGTTTCTTACATGGTAACTTATTTTATTGCCACTAAGGTAATTCCTGAAACTTCTACACTAAGTGTAGGCGCAATAATCACCTCATTTGTTGTAGGAAGTATAGCCATTGCTTTTACCAATAGCGGCTTTGGAGCCTATCCATTCCTAACTTCCAAAATATTATTGTTCTATGCTATTGCAGAGCCAGCAGGCACTGCTTTTGGATGGATAATTTGGACTTCCCAAATGCTATTAATTATTTTCTTGGGAGTACTTTCCTTTATAATGCTTCCTATTATAAATAGAAAATAATTGCTATATTGCTTCTTTTTAAAACCAATCGTTTTTAAATAATTAATTATATGAAAAAGGTACTCCTACTTTTGATGGTTGTAGTGTGCTACACCGGAAATTCTCAAAAAGTAAAAGACAGCATTTTAGTAACAGGCCAAAATATTTACAGAGAATTAACCATTTCATTGCCTCCGTCTTATTCTAGAGATACAAAAAAAACATACCCTTTACTGTTTTTATTAGATGGCGACTATTTATTTGATCCCTTTGAAGGGGCACTAAAATATGGTTACTATTGGGATGATTTGCCTGAGGTTATTATTGTTGGTTTATCACAAGATAAAGAACGAGAAGCCGATTCTACCTTAGATGAAACTTCGGGGTTGCCTGATGGGCCTGGTGAAGAATTTTTCGACTTTTTAGAAGGTGATTTAATGCCTTATATTCAAAAAAAATACCGAATTTCTCCATTTAAAATTATTGCTGGCCACGATGTAACAGCAAGTTTTCTAAATTTATTTTTATACAAAGAGGCCCCTTTATTTTCGGCTTACATTTCTTTAAGCCCAGAACTTGGTCTAGATATGGAAACCCGAATTCCAGAGCGTTTGGCAGGTTTCAAACAAAATATTTTTTATTATCAATCGGCAGCCGACGGGGATATCAAAAAAATGAAAGAAAGAATAACAACATTAGATGCCAACATTAAAGCAGTAGTTAATCCGAAATTGAATTATAAATACGATGATTTTAAAGATGCGTCGCATTATTCTCTAGTTCTCTATTCTATTCCAAGTGCGCTGTATCAATTTTTTGCACCTTATCAGCCTATCTCTATGACCGAGTTTTATGAAAAAATTGTAAAATTAGAGTCGGGTTATGTTACATATTTAAAAAACAAATACGACATTTTAGAAAATGCACTAAGTATAAAAATTAATATTCGTGTTAGCGATTTCAATGCAATTGAAGCCGCGATTTTAAAGAATAAAGCCTACCCAGAGTTAGAACAATTAGCCCAACTTTCTCGAAAAATGTATCCAAAAAGCATGTTGGCTGATTACCAAATGGCCCTATTTTATGAAAATACTGGAGATATAAAAAACGCGATGCGTTTTTACCAAAATGCATTTCAAATGCAGCCAATAGGGAATTTAACAAAAGACATGATGCTCGAAAAAGCGACCGAACTTAAATCGCAAATCAAAAAATAATGGCCAAACTTAAAACTTCTTTTTTCTGTCAAAATTGCGGCACACAATATGCCAAATGGCAAGGGCAATGCAACGCTTGCAAAGAGTGGAACACCATTGTAGAAGAACTTATTCAGAAAGAAGAAAAAAGCGGCTGGAAACCAACAACAGAAGTTAGAAAAGCAGCCAAACCTTTAAAAATTAAAGAAATAGATTCTTCACAAGAAGTGCGTTTGAACACACTTGACTCAGAATTAAACCGAGTACTTGGTGGCGGAATAGTTCCTGGCTCCTTAATACTCCTTGGGGGTGAACCCGGAATAGGAAAAAGTACTTTATTACTTCAAATATCTTTAAAATTACCTTACAAAACTTTATACGTTTCGGGAGAAGAAAGTCAGAAGCAAATAAAAATGCGCGCGGAACGAATTACCCCAAATGGTGATAATTGCTATATTCTAACCGAAACCAAAACACAAAATATCTTTCAGCAAATTCAAGAAATAGATCCTGAAATTGTAATTATAGATTCCATTCAAACGCTGCATACCGATTACATAGAATCAACTGCAGGAAGCATTTCCCAAATTAGAGAATGCACTGCCGAGCTGATTAAATTTGCCAAAGAAACCAATGTCCCCGTTATTTTAATTGGACACATTACAAAAGACGGAACCATTGCCGGACCTAAAATCTTAGAGCACATGGTAGATACCGTATTGCAATTTGAAGGCGATCGAAATCATGTGTATCGAATTCTTCGCAGTTTAAAAAATCGTTTTGGTTCCACTGCAGAATTGGGAATTTATGAAATGTTAGGCTCTGGATTAAGAGAAGTTTCCAATCCTTCCGAAATATTGCTTTCGCACCGCGAGGAAGAACTTTCAGGAACGGCCATAGCCTCAACTCTAGAAGGCATGCGCCCATTAATGATTGAAATTCAAGCTTTAGTCTCTACTGCAGTTTATGGAACTCCGCAACGAAGTACCACTGGATACAATGCCAAAAGATTGAACATGCTTTTAGCTGTTCTAGAAAAACGAGCCGGGTTCAGATTGGGAACCAAAGATGTGTTCTTAAATGTTACCGGTGGAATTTCGGTGGATGACCCTGCAATCGACTTAGCCGTTGTAGCTGCCATCTTATCTTCAAATGAGGATATAGCTGTAGGGAAAGATGTTTGTTTTGCTGGTGAAGTCGGACTTTCGGGAGAAATTCGTCCGGTGAACCGAGTGGAACAACGCATTCAAGAAGCCGAAAAATTAGGCTTTGCCACCATTTTTGTATCCAAATACAATAAAATATCGATCAAAAATGCTGTTATCAAAATTGTATTGGTTTCAAAAATAGAAGAAGTAGCCGAGCACTTATTTGGATAAAAAACTATATTTGTTGTTGGCTCGTTATGTAAAATTAATATTTTATACTAAAATCAAATGAAAAAATTCCTTCTTCTCACAATTCTGATTTCTACAATTAGTTATGCGCAAAAACCAATTTTTGCTTCCGCAAAGGTAAAATCTGCTACAGTATATTACAATGCCGCCGAATTGCAACAAACGACTTCGGTAACTCTTCCGGTTGGAACGAGTGAAATTGTCATTAAAAATGTAGCCGATTATTTGAATGAAAACACAGTTCAAATTGGAGCTCCCAATTCGGTTACTGTTTTGTCAGTTCAATTTACACAAAATTATATTTCTGAATATGAAATTAACGAAAGCAATCCAGTCATTAAAAAAGTGCGTGATAGTATTACTATTGTAAACAAAGAAATTGCAAAAATTCAAATTGAAAAAGTATCAAATTCAAAAACTATTGATTTATTAGATAAAAACCAAATGGTTGCTGGTGCTAATAGCGGATTGAATATTGCCGAACTTATTAAATTAGTAGACTACTACAAAGCCAAACGTAGTGAGTTAAACAATAGTATTACCCTACTTCAAGAGAAAGAAAACAAATTGAATGCACGTTTGCAAAATCTGAATGAAAAACTGGAAATAAATACTCAAAAAGAAGAGAAGTCATCTGAAGGAAAATTAATAATTCAAGTGATGAATGAAATTGCTGGAAATGTAAATTTTGATATTAATTACATCACCAATAATGCCAATTGGAAGCCCTTTTATGACTTGCGTGCCAATAGTGTGAAAGACCCAATTAATATGATGTATAAAGCACAAGTTTCTCAAACAACAGGTATTGATTGGAAAAAAGTGAAACTAACTTTATCAAGTGGCAATCCAAATCAGAATAATCAAGCGCCTACTTTAGGAACTTGGTTTTTGAGATATGGATATAATGAAAATGATGTAATAAGCTCACTTTCAGGTAAAGTTGCTGGATTACAGATAACTACAGCTATGGGAATTAAGCAAGAAGAAAAAGACAAAAGAATTGTTCTACGTGGAAACAGATCTGTCTCTGGAGAAAACAATGCATTAGTAGTTATTGACAATCAGATTTCAACTGCTGAAATTATGAAACAATTACCTCCAGAATCAATAAAATCAGTTAATGTTTTAAAAGGGGCGCAAGGCGCTGCATTATATGGAGCACAAGGAGTAAATGGTGTAATCGTTGTTACAACAAAACAAATGGATGACTATACGACAATTAACGAAACCCAACTAAACGTTTCTTTTGATATTGACATTCCGTATGATATTTTATCCAACGGGAAAGCACATTCGGTGGCTTTGAAAGAAATAAAATTACCTGCTACTTACAAATATTATGCTGCACCTAGAGTAGAAAAAGAAGCCTTTTTATTAGCTGAAATTAATGATTATTCCAAATACAATTTGTTGCCTGGGGAAGCCAATATTATTTTTGAAGGATTATATGTTGGTAAAACCAACATCAATCCGAATCAAACAGCTGACACTTTGAATTTGAGTATGGGTAGAGACAAGAAAATCTCAATCAAACGTGAGAAAGTCGTGGATAAATCAGGCACCAAATTCTTGTCATCTTATAAAGAGCAAATGTTTACCTACGACATTACCATTCGAAATAATAAAAAAGAAGATATTGAAATGCTTTTAAAAGATCAATATCCATTGAGTTCTGATAAAGAAATCTCCATTGAATTATTAGAAGATGGCAACGCAAAAGTAAACTCTGAAACCGGTATTCTTAGTTGGGAATTGAAATTAACACCGAACGAAATAAAGAAAATTAGAATTAGTTATAAGGTGAAATATCCAAAGGATAAAGTTATTGAAAACTTGTAGTTATTAACTAATAAAAAAAGAGCATAAAGGTTTTAAATCTTTACGCTCTTTTTTTATTTTAATATGCTTGTGTTATAATGTTACGGAGCCGGATTCGGAATTAACTCTTGAATTTTATTAATTTCAGAAAGAATTTCAGGCGATAAAACAACTTCAAAAGCAGTAATATTTTCTTTCAATTGCTCTAAAGATGTTGCCCCAATAATGGTAGAGGTAACAAGATTTTGTTGGTTTACAAATGCAATTGCCATTTGGGCAATAGTCAAATTATTTGCTTCCGCTAACTCTTTGTATAACTTAATTGCTTTCACACAATTTTCACTAGTATATCTTGTGAATTGAGGAAATTTTGCCATTCGGTATTCTGGTTTTATTTCACCAAGGTATTTCCCCGAAAGCGATCCAAACCCTAAAGGGGAATAAGCCAATAAAGCAACATTTTCACGCAAACATATTTCAGACAATCCTACTTCAAACAATCGGTTTAATAACGAATACGGATTTTGAATAGTAGCAATTCTAGGTAAATTGTGTTTTTCACTTTCAACTAAAAAACGCATCACCCCAAACGGATTTTCATTTGAAACTCCGATATTTTTTATCTTCCCTTCTTTTATTAATCCATCAAAAATTGTAAGCACTTCAAAGATATTGTCTTTCCAATTGGCGTCAATAGTTGCCAATCCTCTTTGCCCAAACATATTCATTACGCGCTCTGGCCAATGCATTTGATACAAATCAATATAATCGGTTTGTAGGTTTTTCAAGCTTAAATTTACGGCATCATGAATGCTTTTTTTGGAAAAATCCAAAGGCTGACGAATGTAATCCAAACCCCGATTTGGACCTGCAATTTTAGTTGCAACAACTAATTTCTCTCTTTCAGAAGAGCCAATTTTATGCAACCAACTTCCAATGTGTCTTTCGGTGCTTCCCAAAATTTGAGCGTTACCACCAATGGGATACATTTCGGCAGTATCAATGAAATTAATACCTTTTTCTTTGGCATAATCCAATTGAGAATGGGCTTCTGCTTCTGTATTTTGATTTCCAAAAGTCATGGTCCCCAAACAAATGGTACTCACTTTTAATTCGGAATTGGGAAGGGTAATATAATTCATGGGTGTTGGATGAAATTAGAGCTACAAAAATACATTTTAGAATTCATTTTATTGGATAACATTTGTTAAACAAATGAAAAAACTAACAACAAAAAAGTAATAATTGAGTTTATGAAGTATTATTTTCAAATGTGAAATAATTGTTTAGTAAATAAAAGATGTAGTTGTGGATTCAAAATTAAAACACGAACGGCCTCCAATAGAGGCCGTTTTAGTAGGTTTTATTTAGGTAGGAGTTTTATTATTTTTTTAATAAATCTCTAATTTGGGTAAGCAATTCTTCCTGAGAAGGTCCAGCGGGAGCAACCGCAACTACTGGTTTTTTCATTTTGTTGTACGATTTGACGATGAGAAACATCACAAATCCAACCACTAATAGACTAATAATAGTGTTAATCCATTTTCCAACGGCAACAACATTTGCAGGAACTACAGTCCCATCAGCTTTCTTAGTGGCTTCATCTAGCGTATACGCGATAGAAGAAAAATCCATTCCACCAGAAAAATGGCCCACAATTGGCATGATAATGTCACCTACAAAACCGATGACTACCGCGCCAATGGCTCCCGCCATGATAACAGCAACTGCAAATTCTACAACATTGCCCGTCATAATAAAATTCTTGAATTCTTTTAACATAATTCTTTTTTTATTTGATTAATACTACGTGTTACTCAAATATAAAGAAAAAATGCCAATAAATGAAATTTGGAGTTATTCTCGATAAAATACCCTTTTTACCCTTTGAGATACACTTGTCATGATTTCGTAGGCAATGGTATTTAATTGTTTGGCCATAAAAGACACAGTTGGATTCGCTCCAAAAAGGATCACTTCGGCTCCTTCTTTGCAATCAATATCAGTGCAGTCTACCATAAGCATGTCCATACAAATACTTCCTACAATAGGTGCTTTCTTGTTTTTGATGACTACATAACCCACTCCATTTCCCCATTGGCGTGCTATTCCATCGGCATAACCAATTGGGATGGTGGCAATTTTGGTTGGTTTATCCGCCATGAATCTTCTGCTGTAGCCTACACTCTCTCCTGCTTGAATGGTTCTTATTTGGGAAATAATCGATTTAAGCGTTCCGACATTTTCCAATAATTTTTGTTCCTCTTCATCATTAGAAACTCCGTAAAGCCCTATTCCTAGGCGAACCATATCCATTTGCGCCTGTGGAAAATTAGAAATTCCAGAAGTATTTAAAATATGCAGAATTGGTTTTATTTGTAATTCTTCACAAATTTGGGACGCTAATTTTTTAAATAATTTTATTTGCGAAAGCGTAAAATCAAGGTGATTCATATCGTCGCTTGTTGCCAAATGCGATAAGATACTTTTCACTTCAACGGTTGGATTGTCTTTTAATTTTGAAATTAACTCCGCAACATTTTCTTCTTCAAATCCCAATCGGTGCATTCCGGTATCCAATTTAATGTGAATTGGAAATTTTTTAAGCTTCTTTTGTTCGGCAAGTTTTAAAAACGCATTTAGCCCTTTAAATGAATACATTTCGGGCTCCAGTTGGTGCTGAATGATGGATGCAAAACTGGTGCTTTCGGGATTCATAACCATAATTGGCAAATCTATCCCGGCCGTTCGTAAAGAGATTCCCTCATCGGCGAAAGCCACACCCAAATAATCCACCTTGTGGTGCGATAAGAGTTTGGCAATTTCAAATCCGCCGTTTCCGTAACCAACAGCTTTAACCATCACCATTAATTTGGTTTCTGGATTTAGCTTGGATTTATAGAAATTTAAATTATGACTGATGGCATTCAGGTTAATTTCAAGAACCGTTTCGTGGGTTTTTTCTTCCAAATAAGATACGATTTCTTCAAAAGAAAAGTGACGAGCACCTTTAACCAAAATGGTTTCATTCTCGAAAGTGATGGTATCAATTTGCACTAAAAATTTCTCGGTAGACTCAAACGCGAGGCAATTTGGAAACTTACTTTTGTAACCCGAAATGGTTTTCCCAATAACAATCACCCGGTTAATTTTGTTAGAAACAATTAAATGAGAAACTTGTGAATACAATTCTTCGGTCACCAATCCACTTTGAAAAATATCCGACAAAATGAGGGTTTTCTTTTTGAATTGCTTCTGACTTTCCAAGAAATCCAAAGCTATTTTAAGCGATTGAAAATCGGAGCTGTAACTGTCGTCAATAATGGTAGTATTGTTGCTTCCGTTTTTAACTTTTAATCGCATCTCCACCGGATACAATTGCAACATACGCTGCTGAATAATATCTTGATCGTAATTTAAATACAACATCACCATCAAGCATTGCAGGGCATTCTCAATTGAAGCCTGATCTGAAAACGGAATGGTAATGGTAAAACACAGTTTTTGAAAAGTGATTTTGAGCTCGGTTTTATCAGGGCTCTCTTTTGCAATTACAAAAACATCGGCTTTGCCATCATCGGAACTCCAAGTAAAAGTTTTTATTTTCGGATTTAAAAAAGCCTCAATTGTTCGGTTTTTATTCATGATGAGAACATCAACCGAAGAAAATAGCTTTAATTTTTCTTTTATTTTTTCGCCTGCATCGTGAAAACCTTCGTCGTGTGCCGAACCAATATTTGAAAATATTCCAATGGTTGGTTTTATAATTCGTTGCAGGTTTTCCATTTCATTGATAGTAGAAATCCCTGCTTCAAAGATGCCCAAATTGTGTTTTTCATTGATTCCTAAAACCGAAAGCGGCACCCCAACCTGCGAGTTGTAACTTTTAGGCGAACGAATAATATTATAATCGGGGCTTAATAAGAAATTCAACCATTCTTTAATGATGGTTTTCCCGTTGCTGCCGGTAATTCCGATAACCGGAAAATCAAAATCGCTTCGATAGGCCGCAGCAAAGGTTTGCAGGGCTTGCAATGTATTTTCTACCACTAGAAAATTGGCTTTTCCTTGAAGATTTGAAGGGATATAAGTCACCACAAAATTGGAAACTCCTTGTTCCAACAATTCGGCTACATAGTGATGCCCGTCGTGATTTGGGCCAAGCAAAGCAAAATATAAGGTGCTGCTGCTGTTTTGCAACGACCGACTATCTATAGAAATAGAATCAATAATTGCCACTTCGTTTTTGCCAATGAATTTGGCTTTAAGAATTGGAATGATATTTCGAATGGATAGCGTCAAATTGTATTAATTTATTCTTCAGAAATTTGTTCTGGATCGTTAACTTCCATATTATCACGCATGGCTCTAAAATAGGCTCCGCGACTTAATGGCTCGTATTCTTCGGTTTCTCCCAAGAGAACCAGATTATTGCTGTCGGCTTTTCTAAAACTATAATTTGCTAAGTTGCCCGTTCGGGTACAAACGGCATGTACTTTAGTAACATATTCGGCTGTCGCCATTAATGCGGGCATTGGGCCAAAAGGATTTCCTTTAAAATCCATGTCCAATCCGGCAACGATAACACGCACGCCCGAATTGGCCAAATCATTACAAATTTTTACAATTTCATCATCAAAAAACTGAGCTTCATCAATCCCTACCACATCACAACCTTGCGCCAAAATTGAAATATTGGCTGCAGCTGGAACTGGAGTGGAACGAATCTCATTTTTATTATGAGAAACCACCATTTCTTCATCATAACGAACATCAATTGCTGGCTTGAAAATTTCTACTTTTTGCTTTGCAAATTGTGCTCTTCGCAACCTACGGATGAGTTCTTCGGTCTTTCCGGAAAACATGGAACCACAGATAACTTCGATCCATCCAAATTGTTCTTTATGATTTACGGTATTTTCTAGAAACATTTTGTAAATTTAGACCTTAAAAAAGGAATTGTTTTTATTACTTTGTATGAAACAAAACGCCCTAAATATTTTATATATTTACGACGATTCAAATGTAGAAAATATTTATTAAGGTTGTTTCTTTCCTTAACAAAATAAAGTTTAAATTAATTACCCTAAAATAGCTAGTTACACAAATTTCAAAAGTCATGAAAAAAAGATTAGAATCCGAATTAATAAGTATTGCACACCGAATTTTAAAATTAAAAAATAAATCGGAGGTAGATCAATTGTATTTAGAAACTAGAAAATTATATGAAACTTTAGCTGTTTTAAAATTTTATGGTGATAATTACGAGCAATTAAAATCGGAGGTTTCTCAAGAAGAACTTGAAGAAAAATTAGCTGAAGCAGTCGCAACGATTGAGGAGGAAATTAAAGAAATGCCTCTAGAAGAAGTTGTGGCTAGAGAAGAACATGCAGAAACTGTGTTAGAAAGTGTAGA